>Ga0153980_1000092_pt1 | contig 54325 bp, 56 predicted proteins | sample TSGA064MetaG_FD_104722 | JGI IMG/M metagenome (GOLD analysis project Ga0153980, IMG submission 104722) | Attine ant fungus gardens microbial communities from Georgia, USA - TSGA064 MetaG | ecosystem: Host-associated > Fungi > Mycelium > Unclassified | place: USA: Georgia, Magnolia Springs State... | reverse complement strand
GTCTCCATCCCAACGGACGATATCAACGAACCGATGTTTCATCAGGGGCGCGGCGGCCTGCGCAATCGCGTTCATCCCGGTAACGATCACTTCGTGCAGAATGACCGTATTGAACGTCCTCAGGGCGGCGGAGGCGGTGGAGGAAGCGGTCAGGGGCAAGCCAGCGCCGATGGCGAAGGCCAGGATGAGTTTGTTTTTCAGATCTCGAAAGATGAGTATCTGGATCTGTTATTCGAAGATCTTGCCCTGCCGAATCTGAAGAGAAATCAGCATCGGCAGCTGACGGAATTCAAAACCCATCGCGCAGGCTACACCGCTAACGGGGTTCCCGCCAACATCAGCGTCGTTCGCTCGCTGCAAAACTCGTTGGCGCGGCGCACGGCGATGACCGCCGGTAAGCGCCGGGAGCTGCATGCTCTGGAAGAAGATCTGGAGAGTATTAGCAAAAGCGAACCGGCGCAGCTGCTGGAGGAGGAGCGGCTGCGCAAAGAGATTGCCGAGCTACGGGCGAAAATCGACCGCGTGCCGTTTATCGATACTTTCGATCTGCGCTACAAGAACTACGAAAAGCGGCCAGAGCCCTCAAGTCAGGCGGTGATGTTTTGCCTGATGGACGTCTCCGGCTCGATGGATCAGGCGACAAAGGATATGGCAAAACGTTTTTACATCCTGCTGTATCTGTTCCTCAGCCGGACCTATAAAAACGTTGATGTGGTTTATATCCGCCACCATACGCAGGCAAAAGAGGTCGACGAACACGAATTCTTTTATTCGCAGGAGACCGGCGGCACCATTGTCTCCAGCGCTCTGAAGCTGATGGACGAAGTCGTTAAAGAGCGCTATGACCCGGCGCAGTGGAATATCTACGCCGCTCAGGCATCGGACGGCGATAACTGGGCGGACGATTCACCGCTGTGTCACGAGCTGCTGGCGAAGAAAATCCTGCCCGTGGTCCGCTACTACAGCTATATCGAGATAACCCGTCGTGCGCACCAGACGCTGTGGCGGGAGTATGAACACCTGCAGTCGACCTTTGAAAACTTTGCCATGCAGCATATTCGCGACCCGGAAGATATTTATCCGGTGTTCCGGGAACTGTTTCACAAGCAAACCTCAAAAGCGGACGGTTAATCTCTTCCGGACAGCCAGCCTTCACAGCTGGCTGTTTTTTCCTCTTTATCCGGCCCGGGTCTGCTGTAGAGTGCCAGGGTCAATCTCCGCCATTATCAGGTCGGGCAAGCTCTCCAGCTGGTGCACCTTGCCGCACTTAACGATGATCTGCCGGGCCCTATCATATCCCGGCGCCCACAGCCGATTATTCATGCGCACATCCTTATACACTGCAACCAGCGGTTTTTTCCACGCAGCCGCCATATGAACCACCGAGGTATCCGGCGAGATAACCAAATCGGCCTGCTCAATCAGCGCCATGCAGTGGTGCAGCGTTTTAAACGGATTCACGCTGACCTTCTCCGGCAGAGAAAGACGAATTTCATTGCGGTGGTCGAGCAATATTATATTGATAGCGGGATACTCTTCGCGCAGTCGGGTGAGAAGCGTGGCCAGCTGCTCCTGCGACATGCTGCGGTCCTGATGGCCGGCAAAAATATTTATGACCACATTTCGTCCACTTTTAGCCGCCAGATAATCACGCACCTCGTGCTCGACATTCTCGGGAATATGCAAGTCATAAGACTGCAGATATTTTTTGTCCAGCTGGAGATAATCGGCAATGAGCGTAAAGGTCTTGCTGACGTGCCAGTTTGCACAGTCAAAATCAAAAGAGCGGGTATAGTGATTAATAGAAGGCCATTTATTAAACCCCAGCACCGAGCGCGCTTTTATCTGCCGTAACAGCAGCATCCGGTGCACCGGAATATCAAACAGCGAGGGGTCAATAACAATATCATACTTATTATTCGCAAGCTCATTAATAACGGACTGAGGAACGTTATGGGTAAACTTACGCAGATAAGCCGCCGAGTCGACATTCTCAGCTTCATAAATATGGCGAATATGTGGATTATCACGCATGACCTGGCTGTTCGATTTCGTTAACAGAAAATCAACGGTCATACCTGCCTTGTGGAGGCATTTAACCAGCGCAGAATCAACGACAACGTCGCCTATCGCGCCTTCATTGCGCATAAGCAGTACCGTTTTGGCGGACGTTAAATCTGCTTCGCGACGCGCGCGACTATCCCATAACGCTTTTGCGATATAAACCCGCAGAATATTGCGTAATTTCTTAAAAAAATAATTGCGGCGCCGGTTGAGCTCTCTTATTTTTTTAAACTTCCGGGGAGCTACCTGCACCGCTGCGTTTTCCATCATCATAACCTCGTCACCACAATCAACAACACCTCTGCTAGTCATCCTAATGACTAATGAAAATAAGAAAAGTTCTCTTGTTATATAAAATTATCCTGTTTTTGGCGCAGGGCGAATAGTAATACGTTTCGTTATTGCAGCATATCTTATTGCATGCAAAATGAGGGAAAAGTGAAGTTAATGTGGATAAAAGGGGTATGAAAGCCTACAATTAGCTTGCTTATAGTTTGCATGAATTCTGGTTTCAGTTTTCATATCGCTATCGGGATCGCCATACACAAAGTGAACTCTTTCTCCATTCAACACGTAATGTGGCTAAACATGCACACGCTTTTGCTAGAATCTACCGGTGACAACTGCTTAAGTTTTATCACAGCGTATCCTGATTTTTCCCCTTCATGACATGAATAGACCGTGCGCAGGTAAACTGACCTTAACGATCTGGTGAACTAACGTAATGAAATTAAAGAATAAATTACTTCGTCATTTGATTTCGGCTGGGGTAGTGGTCCTGACCTCTTCATTCCTGGTCTATGAGTTAGTCGTCAGCCATCGGGATATGTCGGAATATATGCACTATATTGTCGAAAAAGGCGAGTACGCTTTTCTCTACGATAAATATCAAAATCAGCTGGTTATCTCCCAGATCGCCCGCAAGTTAGATACCCTACCTTCTGCTGAAGTTGCTCAACAGGCATGCGACAGCGTACAAACAAAAGGCAGCGTTAGCGGTCTGAATATTACGGAGTACACCTTTCCCCTGCTTAGCGGCACGCTCAGTGCGAATCAGTCTTCCTGCCTGGCGTGGGTTAACGATCTGCCCGCGCTGCAGGCCTTTGATACCATTATCGACCATAACAGAACCCACCATGGCCAGGAAACCGGTCCTTATAAATCCGACAACAAATTACGTTACTTCATTGATTTTAAAAATAAATATGTGTATTTCCATACTCAAGTCGAGATTAAAAACCGCGCACTGGACAACTGGAACTTTCTCCACGACGGCAAATTAGGTATTACCCAGACTAACCTGAACAGCTTACTGCGCGGCCGCACGCTGATGTCCAGCATCTACGTGGACGCGGTAACCGGGCAAAATATTCTCTCGTTTTTGTCCCCGGTGTATCACCACGAAGGGCTTAAAGGGGTCGTCATGGTCGATGTCAGCCGTAAAGATATCGAAGAGCTCCTGTATACCGCTGACCGCCCGCTGGTGTGGCGTTATCTCGACATCACATTAACGGATTCGGACTCAACCTCAGAAATCATTGTTCACCGCAGCAAAACGCATCTTTTTAGCTATGCCCATTATCAACATGCGGTAGCCACAAACCTTCAGATCTCGCTGTCGCTGGACGTGATGTATTTCCTGCTCAGCTCCTGGAAGCTCTTCCTGTTTTACCTGATTTCTACCGGCGTGCTGCTTCATCTTGTTCGCATGCATTTTCGTTTGTATATCGATGTTTTTAAAGAAAATATTAGTGATTCATTAACCGGTCTTTACAACCGTAAAATTCTCTCCTCGTTGCTGGAATCGCGCATGCAAAAGCTGACGGAACAGGGGGTGAATATTGTGTTTATGGCGCTGGACTGCGACCGGCTTAAATACATTAATGATACCTTTGGGCATAACGAAGGCGACCGCGCAATTGTGATGCTTGCTCAGTCCATATCCGCCGCCATACGCAAAAGCGATTACGGTATCCGGTTGGGTGGCGATGAGTTCTTTCTGATACTGATTGATTACGCCGAAGAAGACGCCAAAAATATTACCGAGCGTATCCGCCAGCATCTGCGAACGATTGACGTCAACAAGCGCGTTAACTTCTCATGGGGCGCCTGTAGCATGGCGCCGGGAGATAGCCTGGCCGATACCATGCAAATCGCCGATGCCCGGCTGTACGAAAATAAAAAACAAAAAAAGCACGTCCATCCAGGGCGAGAGGATTAATCTTTAGCTTTAAATTTTTAAGGAACCATCAGCATGAACGCGTCTGCAGGACTCAACATTCATCAGCAGCTGATCGCGCTGCTTAACCGCTCCCATGCCCGCTACCGGGTTGTGGAACATGAAGCCGTCGGGAAATGTGAAGCGGTGTCGAAGATCCGCGGTACCGCGCTGGGTCAGGGAGCCAAAGCGCTGGTATGCAAAATTAAAGGTCATGGCGTAAATCAGCACGTTCTGGCGATTCTTGCCGCCGACCTGCAGGCGGACTTAGCCCGTCTGGCCGAGTATATCGGCGGCAGTAAAGCCTCCCTCGCCAGCCCGGCGGAAGTGGACTCCCTGACCGCCTGCGTGTTTGGCGCGATTCCCCCCTTTAGTTTCCACCCGGCGTTGCGGCTGGTTGCCGATCCGGTCCTGTTCGAGCGTTTCCCGGAAATCGCCTTTAACGCCGGGCAGCTTGATAAATCGATCATCCTGGATACCGCCGACTATCTGCGCATTGCTCGGCCGGAATTGGCGGCTTTTCATCGCCAGCCCTGAGTCTGCTCCCGCCGTCTGCAGCACGTTTCCGCTTTTTTGCGAGCTTCGCGGCGGAAAGATCGCCATCGGGCAGATGCCTGAAAACATCATTCTGAGATAAAAAAAGCCTGTTTAGTCACGCAATTATGCGTAGAGTAAACGGGCTTCTCTTTTTTGTTTTCTGGCAAGGACCTCTGCACATGCTCGACACCACCCTGTTAATACTGCTGGGCCTGGCGGCGCTCGGCTTTGTTAGCCATAACACAACCGTGGCTATTTCTATCCTGGTGTTAATTATCGTTCGCGTCACCCCGCTTAACGCTTTCTTTCCGTGGATAGAAAAGCAGGGGCTGACCATCGGTATAATTATTCTCACCATTGGCGTGATGGCGCCAATCGCCAGCGGTACGCTCCCGCCTTCAACGCTGCTGCATTCCTTCGTTAACTGGAAATCGCTGCTGGCCATCGCGGTAGGCGTTTTTGTTTCCTGGCTTGGCGGGCGCGGCGTAGCGCTGATGGGCTCGCAGCCGCAGCTGGTTGCCGGGCTGCTGGTCGGCACCGTGCTCGGCGTCGCCCTCTTCCGCGGCGTACCGGTCGGCCCGTTGATCGCCGCCGGGATAATTTCGCTGTTTATCGGGAAGTCGTAGCCAGGCTGGCAAGATAGCGTCCCGGCGTCTGCCCAAGGCCCTTTTTAAACATAGTAATAAAAGCGGTGGTGGAGTCGTAGCCCAGGCTCTGCGCCGTCTGCTGTACCGTTTGCCCGCGAATCAGCATCTGCAGGGAGAGAATAAGCTGCAGCTGATGCCGCCAGCGCCGAAAGCTCAGCCCCGTCTCGCGCACCACCAGCCGCGCCAGATTGCGTTCACTCATGGCAAACTCCGCCGCCCACTGCGCCAGGGTTTGCCAGCGGGCCGGGTCGACGGCCATCATTTCCGCCATTTGACGAATTTTGGCATGTCCGGAGACCGGTAGCTGCAGATGCTCCTGCGGCTGCTGCGGTAGCTCATCAAACAGCACCTGCACCAGCCGGTCCATCTCCGGTTTACCGAGCCAGGCCCTGCCGCGCTGGGCCATCGCGAGGATCAGCTCGCGCACCAGCGGCGAAATCTTTAACGTACAGCAGAAATCCGGCATCGGCGCAGCATCGGGTTCGATAAATAAGAAGCAGATTTGCGCCTCCGGCGTCGCGCGATTACTGTGCGGTACCTGCCCGGGCACCCACACCGCGTACTGCGGCGGCACCATCCACATGGCGTTCTCGACTTCACAGGTTAGCGCCCCGTGAAGGGCAAGTATGAGTTGCCCTTTACGATGCTGATGGCGCGGAATGTACTGTTCATCCGCGACAACCTGAATACGAAAAGCCAGCGCCGCCTCGTGGCCGCTGTCCGGGTCGTAGCCGTCCAGGCCGAGTCCGATCATAAAATTGTCCGATTTTAGCGATAATCTGTCATTTTAGCTTGATTTAAACATCCCACAAACAGGCTATTGTGAACGCCTCGTATTCTTGTTTGAGATCGCCATGAATTCTGTTTTACCTTCTGCCGGCCGCCGTCCTCTTTTGTTGATTGCCGGTATTCTGCTTATCGCCACGACCTTACGCGTGGCATTTACCGGCGCCGCGCCGCTGCTCGACGCCATTCGCAGCGAATATGGCCTCACTACCGCACAAACCGGGCTGTTAACGACGCTGCCGCTGCTGGCCTTCGGCCTGGTGTCACCGCTGGCTGCGGGAGTCGCTCGCCGCTTCGGCATTGAACGCAGCCTGCTGCTGGCGATGATACTGATTTGCCTCGGAATTGGTCTGCGCTCCCTGCCCTTCGTCTCGCTACTGTTTATCGGCACCGGGGTGATCGGCTGCGGTATCGCGCTGGGGAACGTACTGCTGCCGGGGTTAATCAAACGCGACTTTTCGCAGCACGTCGCCAAAATGACCGGCGCTTACTCTCTCACCATGGGTGGCGCGGCGGCATTGGGCTCGGCCATGGTGGTACCGCTGGCGCTTGCCGGACTTGGCTGGCGCGGCGCGCTATTGACGCTGATGGTTTTTCCACTGCTGGCGCTGTTTGTCTGGCTGCCGCAGTCGCGCAGGCAGGCTACCGCGCCGCTGACCGGTTCGGGAGCCATCCATAACCGCGGTATCTGGCGTTCTGCGTTAGCCTGGCAGGTGACGCTGTTTCTTGGCATTAACTCGCTGGTCTATTACGTTATCATCGGCTGGCTGCCGGCCATTTTGCAAAGTATTGGCTACAGCGAAGCGCAGGCGGGTTCCCTGCACGGGTTGCTGCAGCTGGCGACAGCCGCGCCGGGACTGGCGATTCCCTTAATCCTTCATCGGTTAAAAGATCAGCGCGGTATTGCGGTGCTGGTCGCTATGATGTGCGCGGTCAGCGCGCTCGGATTATGGTTTCTCCCGGGTCAGGCGGTAATGTGGACGCTTATCTTCGGCTTTGGCTCCGGCGCGACCATGATTCTGGGGCTGACCTTTATCGGACTGCGCGCCAGCTCAGCCCATCAGGCCGCTGCGCTGTCGGGAATGGCGCAGGCGGTGGGCTATCTGCTGGCCGCCTGCGGGCCGCCGGTGATGGGTAAAATTCATGACGCCTCGGGCGACTGGCATATTCCGCTGATCGCCGTGGCGCTAATTTCTGTCGTGATGGCGGTCTTCGGCGCGCTGGCTGGCCGCGATCGAGAAATTCACGGCTAGCGGCACTCTCGCCCGGCAAACGCTGCCGGGCGTTTATTTAACGGCTCGCGGCGTGTAAAAACGCGTGAACCAGCGGCGCGGGCCGCCCCTCCAGCGCATTGCGCTCGTGCTGGAACAGCGTGGCGACAAAGAATGGATGCGTAACCAGCTCGACCGCACGAATCTCGCCGTCATCGTCCCAGCCGGTCACCCGCAGATCGCCCTGCTCCAGTTCGCGAGCAAAATCGTCGGCAATCCCATAATTACAGTGGTATCCCTCCTGAATGCTATCGCGACCGTAAGCGCGCGCGATAAGCGTATTGGCGCGCAGCTCAATATTATCCGTCTTTTCAACCAGCGAGCAGCTTAGCGGCGCGATCACCATCCGGCCTTCGGTATCGGTTTCCGCATGCGCGGCATCCTGCCAGCCCATAACGTTGCGCGCATACTCAATAATGGCGTGCTGAAACCCACCGCAGGTACCGAGGAACGGTATGCTGTTTTCACGGGCGTGGCGAATGGCGATAAATGCGCCTGCGGCGTTTTTATAGGGGCTGGCGGGTACCACCCAAATAGCATCGTAGTCAGCAAGATCCTCAGTAGAGTTTATCTCACTGGTTGCCAGCCAGTCATAGCGCAACGAAAGCTCGAGGACGGCTGCAGCATCATCTATTGCCAGGGGAATCGCTTTGTGGGCGACAACATCGGGGTTGTAATCACCAACCAGGGCAATACGCAGGGGGGAGTTCATAGCAGGATCCTTATGTCAGAGCGATTATCAGGCAACACAAGGAGCCTCAGATTAGCGATCTCACATGCAGAAAACAATCCTTATTTTCTCTGCGCCTGAAGACGGGCATTTTGCGCCGACTGGCGGTATGGTATAGGACAGAAGAATGGCTATGGATACACGATGAAGAGCAAAATTCTGGTTAGCGCCTGCCTGATGGGCTTTCAGGTTCGCTATAACGGCAGCCACAAGGCCCGCTTGACTGACGCATTGACTCGCTGGCAGCGTGAGGGACGGCTGGTCACCCACTGCCCGGAGCTGGCGGCCGGATTGCCTGTACCGCGACTACCGGCTGAGATCCTCAACGTCCAGGGCGCAGAGGTGATGCAAAATCGCGGGCAAATTGTTGAAAGCGACGGCAAGGATGTCACTGCTCATTACCAGTTGGCCGCCTGGCTGGCGCTAAAAGCGGCGCAAGAAGAAGGGTGCGCTGCGGCTCTGCTTACCGATGGTAGCCCCACCTGCGGCAGCCAGTTTATCTATGATGGTACCTTTAAAGGCCAGCGCAAACCCGGTGCTGGTGTTGCAGCCGCTCTGCTTCGTGAGCACGGCATTAAGGTATTTTCTGAGCAGCAGCTCCCGCAGCTGCTGGCGTGGATGGAACAAAGGGAGGGCAATGATGATTCAGTGTAAACGCGTTTATGACCCGCAGGAAACGAGCGACGGCTACCGGATACTGGTAGACCGTCTGTGGCCGCGCGGGATAAAAAAAGAAGCGCTGAACTACGATGAGTGGTGTAAAACGCTGACGCCATCAGCAGATTTACGCAAGGCTTTTCACAGCGAGACCATCGATTTCGCCCACTTTAGCCAACTCTATCGCCAGGAGCTTGAGGCTCAACGGGAGGAAGGCAAACGCCTGGCGGCCCTGGCCAGTCAACAGCCGCTGACGTTACTCTATGCGGCGAAAAACACCCGGCAAAACCATGCGCAGGTGCTGGCTGACTGGCTAAAATCGCTACAATAAACGCTACGGCTTATTCGGGTGATCGCGCCGCCAGAGCGCCCATTCATCTAACGTTTCCCCGCTGGGCAGCTTACATTCAGTGCGTACGCCCTGCGGGCTTTGGATGGGAACCTGCGTGCCGCCGAGCTGCTGACAGTAAACCGAAGCCGGGTTAGCCATCCCCACCGGATGTGCAGGTTGCGTCGGCTGAGTCTGCGCACATCCGGCCATCGCCAGAGGCAACATAGCTATCATCCACTTCATTTCTACTCCTTAATTGATCAAAACGGACTTTCGCCCTGAATCTCCACCTTTTCTCCATTTTAGCTGCACTTTTGCATCGTAGAGTAGCCCTGTTCTCGAACTGACCAGAGAACAGATCATTCCATAATCAATGAGTTTTTCCCCGTCGCCCCCGACGGGGCTTTTTTTTGGGATTTAATAAATTGAAATAAAAGGATTTATTTCAAAAATGTCCACATATCGACCACATTGACAAGAATAGCCCCCTTTCCAGGGGGCTATTTTTATACCGCAAGACTAAGTTGACTGTTCCCGTAATGAGAAGCCGGGAAAGCGTCGCCGGGGATAAATCCTGGCGGCAAAGGATCTGCGCTGGTTGAGCGCTTCGTTACTCTGCGCTCTACGGTGTTAAGTGTCGTGAATGACTCGCTGCATTCAAGGTTCTGGCATTGATGGTATTGCCGGATTGTGAACTCGCTTAACCGGCGGCTGGTGCGGGTGCGGGCGTTTGCGCCGCAGTAGGGACAAACAAACATGATGATCTCCCATAGGGAGTTGAACTCACGGCTATTATGGCCGCTACTGTTCAGTTTCTGCAATCCAGTCGCTTATTTTCGCCTCAAGCTCCATTTTCGTGGTAAATCCGTTATCACCGATTACATGTTCCGCTCTGGCAATGATCCAATCCTGAGTATCAATTTCAGGCTTAAAGCCCGTCACATTCAGATGCATACCCGGATATAAATCGGCGCGACCGCGCGCCAGTGTTATCGAAAACTGCGCCGCGCCTTTCTGGAGCTGTATCCATTTTGCCGCAGCTGCGCGCCTGGCCGCCGTTTCGTTCTGATAGGTTTTACGCAAAACATACACGTTACCTTCAGCGCCTTCCATGTAATCCCCTTCCGGGCGGCTGCTTTTCTCCTCAGCCTTTTTGCTGGCAGTATTTGTCTTACGCTTAGTGACCTTGACCGGTTTTTTCTTGCCGAAATTAAGATCCAGCCAGTACGCCCGCACGCCAGTGTAAGCATCGCGATCGGCAATACGGAACCTGTGACGATCTCCGCTGGCACGGGTTATCTCAGCCGATGGCAGCGCCCTACCAGATGCACTGACGCCGCCCCCAGGCAGGATAAACAGCAGACAGCCATTTTTCACGGTGGCAATGGCCCCCAACATCTCCGCCATGCGCGTTAAAAACGACATGTCACTCTCTTCGGTCTGATCCGCATGGTCGATCTCAATGTCGATCAGAGCCTCGCTAATCATCGGCTTCAGGTCATAACGCCGGGCTATGGCCGATACCACCCGCTCTACCGTCACATCATGCCAGGACACCTCCCGCCTGACGTTCATCTCTTCGCGAAAATCAGCGCTGTGCGCGGTGATGTCGATAACATCCGGCGGCCCGCTATGCCCCACCTCGTCAACGGTGTAGAGACCTTTGTAGATCAACGCCTCACCCAGCCAGCCGATGGACACCGCCAGCTCCGCACCACGTGGGGGTAAATCTGTTACCCCGTCAGAGTCATCTACTGACAGGGTTAGCTGGTCAGCATCAAAGCCGTTGTTATCTGTAACAGATAGCGAGGTGATGCGGTCGGCCAGTTCGGTCAGGGCAACCCCACCCAGCGTGATGCTAAAATCCGGTGTCTTTACGACCTCACTTAATTTATCTACATACGCTTCGGCTGCTGTTGTCAGCGTGTCTGCTATCGACATAACTCCCCCGTTTTTTGCTGATGATTCCATGCCCGCGCGCGGGGCTGAATCCCTTTTTGTTGTCAGCGAACGGGCAGACCGGCAACCAGGCGACGCCAGCAGACTTAACGTTGAATATTGCCCTGAACTTAAAGAGCAACATGATGGTGAACTTATGTCTGAAACTCGTTTTCACGGCGTCCGCTCTCGCGAAAATACTGACCTACAGCAGGCAATCAATGACATTGATTCCAGCGTGATCGGTATTGTCGCAGTTGCTGATGACGCCGATCCGGAAACTTTCCCGCTCAATACGCCGGTTTTGCTGACACGGGTGCGTAACGTCCTCGGCAAGGCAGGTAAAACCGGGTCACTTTACAAAGCCCTCAAAGCCATTTCCGATCAGTGCAGCCCGCGCGTTGTGATTGTCCGAGTGAAAGAGGTTTCCGGTAACGGCGCCAGCCAGTCCCAGGCCGTTATTGGCGGAACAGATGGCGACAGCTATACGGGAATGTATGCCCTGCTGACGGCGGAAGCCAAAACCGGCTATCGTCCGCGCATCCTGGCGGTACCGGACTACGACACCGAGGAGGTAACGTCACAGCTTTGCGTGATTGCCCAGAATCTTCGGGCTTTTGTTTATGCCGGTTGTAACGGCTGCGCGACCATGGCGGAGGCTATTGCTTATCGCAAAACCTTCGCTTACCGCGAGCTGTTGCTGATCTGGCCTGACTTTATCGCTTACAACCCCCTGACGGATGATAACGAAACGTTTCCCGCCCCGGCTTACGCCTGCGGCCTGCGCGCCGCTATCGATAACAGCCAGGGCTGGCACAAATCGCTGTCGAATGTTGTGGTGAATAACGTTCTCGGTATTTCGAAGGATGTTTTCTGGGCATTACAGGCAGAAGACAGCGACGCGAACGAGCTTAACAACAACGAAATCACGACGCTTATCAAGCGTGACGGTTTCCGCTTCTGGGGTAACCGCACCACGGACACCGAAACCTACACTTTCGAGGTGTTCACCCGTACCGCGCAGATCCTGGCGGACAGTATCGCGGAGGCGCAATTTACCTCTGTTGACAGCCCGCTCACTCCGGCCAACGTGAAAGATGTGGTAAGTGGCATCCGCTCTGCTCTCAGCAAAAAAGTCACTGCCGGCCAGCTTATCGGCGCTGACTGCTGGTATGACACGCTGGACAACGGCACCACGGATTTGCGCCAGGGAAAACTGATTGTGCGCTATAGCTACAGCCCGGTCCCGCCGCTTGAAGATCTGACGCTATACCAGACCTTTACTGATGATTTTTACGAACCGGCGTTCGCGTCGCTCGGGGGTGAATAATGGCTGTTCCTCACAAACTGCGGCTTTTTAGCTGCTTTGTTAACGGCGACAACTATCTGGGAAAAGTGATCTCTTTCACTCGCCCCAAACTGTCACGAAAGATAGAGGACTATCAGGGCGGTGGCATGCTGGGTGCGGTCGGTGTTGATCTCGGCCTTGAGGTTGGCGCGCTGGATTCCACCATTGTATTTGGTGGTGTCATCAAAGCATTGTTTCTCGAATACGGAGCAGAAATTGACGGCACGCGGCTGCGCTTTGCGGGTGAATATTTCACTGATGGCGAAAGCCAGCTTGTCGAGGTAGAGCTGCGCGGGCGATTTACTGAACTCGACGGTGGAGACTCAAAACAGGGAGAAGACACGGAGGAAAGCTACACCTTTAAATCCACCTACTACAAATTCTCCATTGATGATCAGCCCATTATCGAAATCGATCTGCTGAATTTCATCTACAAAAAGAACGGTCAGAACATGTTCCCGGACCGCATCACCTCCGCCCTTGGCATGGGCAATTAATAACCTTTCAGAGGGTGGCAAAGATGCCGCCCGGAGATTTTTAACATGGCTAAAAAAACTAAAAACCTGTTCACGCTAATGCAGCCGGTAGTTCGTAAAGACAGTGAGATCAGTCAGGTGGAAATCACCGGCGCCATCAGTCAGGCCGGATCGTTGCGCGGCCTGAATCTTATCCGCGTTGCCAATATGGATGCAGACTCAATTGCCACGCTGTTGACGCGAGTCACCGCGCCTGCGCTGACACAAAAAGAAATCAACGAAATGCACACTCTGGACTTTATCGGGCTGGCAGAGCTTCTGGTCCCTTTCTTGAATCCGCCGGAGCATGGAGCGTTGAACGTGGCGGAGACGGAGAGCGAGTAATCACCGTCGCGTTTGACCAGATCGACGATCTGGTTGCTGATATTGCCGTTATTTTTAACTGGCCGCCCTCTGAAGTTTTCGGCATGGATCTTGGCGAGGTGATAGCCTGGCGCAAGCGGGCGGCGCTTCGAAGTGGTACCAGTGATGAAGAGTCTTGATATACGTGTTGCTTTCAGCGCGATCGACAGATTTACCCGCCCCGTTAATGCTGCCCGCCAGAGTGCGGGCGGCCTATCCGACTCCCTCAGAAAAACACAATCCGCCCTGAAAGGACTCGATAAGAGCAGTGCCACTTTTCAGCGAATGACCGCGGCCGTCGGCAAAACTGACCGTTCCATCTCACGTGCCCGTGCCCGCTTTGATGGCTTGTCAGAAGCGCAACGTAAAAACGGGACGCTGACGGAAAAACAGCAAATACTGATGTCCCGATTGGGTGAACGGCTTGATCGGTTGACCGCAAAACGCGTGACGGAAGTGGCCCGCCTTCGTGAGAGTGCATCAGCCCTGCGCCAGCATGGCGTCATGCTTTCCGGTAGTAGTGCCACCATCGGTAACGCGATACGCCGCACAGAACAATACAACCAATCCCTTGAACGGGAAAAACGGCAACTTGCTGCGGTCACTCAAGCTCGTAAACGTTACGAGGGTGCGCAGCAGATGGCCGGGAAGTTGCGCTCTGGCGGTGCCATAGCATTAGGTACAGCAACCGCTGCCGGGTATGGCGCCGGAGGCTTCCTGTCGCCTGCGGTTGGTTTTGATGAGGAAATGTCAAACGTCCAGGCGCTGACGCGGCTCGATAAAAGCGATTCGCAGCTGACCGCCTTGCGCACTCAGGCAAAAAAACTCGGTGCTGAAACCGCCTTCACCACACGTGACGCCGCCAGCGGCCAGGCCTTTCTGGCAATGGCGGGCTTCACGCCAGATGCTATCCGTGCCGCACTGCCCGGCGTGCTCAATATGGCGCTGGCAGGCAGTATGGAACTGGGTGAAACGGCAGATATCGGCTCAAATATTCTTTCACAGTTCGCCCTCGACGCCGGAGAAATGGACCGAGTCAGCGATGTGCTGACAGGTACATTTACCCGTACCAACACCACGCTAAGCAGCCTGGGCGAGACAATGAAAGTTGTCGGGCCGGTAGCAGCGGGACTTGGGATTAGCTTGGAAGAAGCCGCAGCCATGACCGGCACGCTGGCGCGCGTGGGTATTCGCGGTAGTGAGGCCGGTACGGCAATGCGTCGCTCACTCTCCCGCCTGGCCTCCCCTACTACGGCAGCCAAAAAGGCACTCAAAGAGCTGGGAGTGGAAACTGCCGACGCGAGCGGAAAAATGCGACGTCCGTTCGATATTCTTCTCGATCTACAAAAACGCGTTTCCCGCTTTGGCGAGGTGGATCAGGTTTCATTTTTCAAAGATATCGCCGGAGAAGAGGGTTTTACGAGCCTCCAGTCTTTGGTCAACGGCGCAGGTGATGGCTACCTCCAGTCACTCTATGAACAAATTGCAGAAGCACATAAAAATCAGGAGGCTTTCGCCGTTGCTAACAAGAAGAAAGACAACTTGGGCGGCGATTTGAAGGAGCTTGACAGCGCGTGGGAGGCGTTCCGCATTTCTGTGGCTGAGACAGTAGACGGCCCATTGCGCAGAGTGACACAGGGGCTTAGCCGGGTTATTGGCACTATTCAAAGTTGGGTAGAAGAAAACCCCAGACTTTCACAAACGTTGTTACTCGCCGGTGGTACTGCACTGGCATTAACCGCAGTAATTGGCGGTATGTCATTAGCTGCTGGTCTACTTTTAGGGCCGCTTGCAAAGCTCAGGCTGGGGTTTGCGCTGCTGTCCGGCGGGAGCGGCATCGGAGGTACGGTATCAGCGTTCCGCATGTTGAGTGCTGTGGGCGGCAGTTCACTGGCAAAAATCAGCGGATGGCGTGCCTTACTCGGCGGTCTGGCTGGACGCGCCAGCGTATTAACCAGGTTGATGGTACCCCTGCGCGGTGCGTTACTTGGCGCCTTTAGCGCTCCGGGAACGGCTATCAGCGCCCTGTCAAAAAGCATTGGCGGACTAGCGCTGCGGTTAACCGGGATCCCTGCTCTCTTCAGCATTGTGAAAGGCGGTATTGCGGCACTGGGCGGCGGATTCTCAATGCTCTTGAGCCCAATCGGTTTAGTGGGTGCTGCGTTTGTAGCTGCGGGAGTACTAATCTGGAAATACTGGGGACCAATTAAAGCCTTCTTTAGCGGTTTTTTTACAGGCGTCATCCAGGGGTTAGCGCCAGTTCATAACGCATTTTCCCGGCTGGCGCCCGTTTTCGGTGCCATTGGGGATGGCGTTAAAAACGTCTGGAACTGGTTTAAAAAAGTATTAACCCCCGTCGAGGAGAGTCGCGAGACGCTAAACAAGTGCGCCAGCGCCGGGCAGACCTTTGGCGAGGTCCTGGGGACCGCACTTAGCGTTCTGCTTTGGCCCCTTCAGAAGTTAATGGAAGGCGTCGGCTGGTTACTGGAGAAGCTCGATCTCATCCCCGATGGCATTGAAAGAGCCAGGCTGGAAGCGGCCAGACTCAGGGCTATTCCGGTTATGTGGGAATGGGATGAAAAATCCGGGCGCATGGTTAAAAGGGAGTGGCAATGGTCATCTGAAAAGCCTGCAAGCAAAGGCAGCGCCCCGCCGCCCAATGTGCTCGGGGGCAACTCAGGAACAGAGCGGCGGCTGGGCCAAATCGCGGATAACACCAAAGGCCTTTTAGATGAGGAAAAGCGCAAACGTATCGGGCCGGGTGACATTGTATTTAAAAATCTCCCTCCAGCTCTTGCAGTACGTGGTGAATGGCAGGAGTCGAAGCTTGTCCGCCAGTCTGTCAGCGCTCGCCCGGTTATTGCCGCTGGCGAACCATTGATAAAACATACGCAGGCATGGCAACCGGTACGCCGAAATCAAAGCACCCACACGGCGGCTGCGGCTTCAGGTTATAGTTTTTCCGGTGATATTCATGTTCATCTGCATGACATTCAGAGCAGCAATCCGCGCGAACTAGCACGACTTGTTGGCGAGGCTGTCCGCGCGGAAATTGATAAAAAGCAACGTGCTGCACGAGGTTCGTTCCGGGATAACGATTAATTAGGAGTAATAAATATGATGATGGTATTCGGACTTTTTGTATTTGAACTCAGGACACTGCCCTATCAGCAATTGCAGCTGTCCCGTAACTGGCGGCACGTTAAAAATGATCGTGTGGGTCGTAGCGCAAAATGGCAATACGTTGGCGCAGGCGAGAACCAGCTGACGCTGGGGGGGCTGCTGTACCCTGAAATTACCGGCGGCAACCTGTCGCTGGGTGCCGTCTCGACAATGGCCTACACCGGGCTGGCCTGGCCGCTCATAGATGGCGTCGGATCCATTTACGGAATGTATGTCATCACGGGCTTGCAGGAAACGCATCAGGAGTTTGATCGTTATGGCAAAGCTAAAAAGATAGAGTTCACGCTCTCGTTGCAACGGGTTGATGAGGATATCAGGGAGAGGTTGCATAGTTCTTCCGTCAGCGACCTGATGGCAACACTGAAGGATGGAGCCGAAACGGCGTCAGATATTACTGAGATACGCTAGGTGATCTCATATTCAATGCAGAAAATTAATTATTATGGTACTAGACACAGACAGAAACAGTCCTTACAAAGCGTATTTTACATTAGTTCAGTCCTGACCATAGAGCTTATTCTCACTCCAAATGGATAGAATCTAATAATCTGTAAACACTGAACGCTTATAATTATCACGGTTCCTAAAAACATAAACATTTTTACACATCAGTCAACATAAATCATACCACCCCATAATTAAGGCTAGCAAAAAAAACCACACATGAACTGAGATATATCCAGCAACCAAAAGACAAATCATTTATAATTTATAATCTATATATTTACTTCAAAGAACCGTGTCGAATCCGTAGCGACCACGAATAGCAAGAGTAAGCTGGTCGTTAAAAAAAATCAAACACCTTAAAAAACATATATTTCACCACTATTATATTATACTGAAAGAATGAAAAACAAAGGCGAAAGTAATTCTTTCGCCTGGTAACCCTCTAATTTAAGCCTAAACTACTTAATGCTTCATCTCTTATCTTTTCCGAAAATCTGATGCAATCACTCCCTAGATCTCTAGCAGCCTCTGGTGATATAAGCTTTGTCGCCTTAGGTTTTTTGCCATGATTAAATACCACTGCATGAGCATAATCACCTCTATAGTCTGCTAAACTTTTCCAACTAATGAAATCATTTTCAGACACATCGAAATTGATGCCACAATGCTGCAAAAGATTATTGAGATATCTTACATTTATTCCATTATTATCAATCGCACCTACAACTGCAATTGAGTTAATATCCCCTAACGAACTAACCATAAAATCTCGCGGAGAGTCATGTAATTCTTCAGATAATTTTTTATCGGATACTCTGTCTTTGAATGATTTACTTTTTGCAAATAAAAAAATAAATGGTAAGGTTATTTTGCCTTCATTTTTGAATAGCTCGCAAGCTGCATTACTAGTGAAGACACTGATTCCTTCTATGTAGTCCTCAATGGCTGCATGCAACAATATTAAATACGATTTAACGTCTAAGGAAAACACCTCATCAGTTGAGTCTACAACGCCTATATGTGGTAATATATATCTATTATAAAGAGTCGTATTTACTCTAACCAGAGTATCGAAGGCTTTCATTATATCAACTGAATAATCCATTTCGCCCTCTCATTTTATTATTGAATTGTCTGAGGTAGAGTATAATGCAAACCAAATTTGCTATTTAAAATATCAAATAAAACATTAAATCTTATCGAATGTTGTTCAACTGTTTTTGTCGTAGTCGATACAGAGGATGCAAATCCTTGATTTGTGAATGCTTCTTTTATACACTCTATAAAATCATTTTTTTCATTATCACCGGAAAACAATGCAGAATGGCCGTCTTTGATTATATTAAATGCGTACTGAACTAAAACTTCGAAAACAGATCTATTAAATCTCGACTCCCAATTATCTTTGACAGGACCCCATTTTCTACCGACTAGCTTTGGCGTTTTAAAAATATCAACCAATAATAAACACGCCTGATCAAACTCATCACAAGCATTGGTTATAAGTTCATTGTTAGAAAGCCAAGATTGATTAGCATATTCGGTAAACCCGTCTAGGAAAACTTTTAAATTACCATTATACTTATCTTTATTAAAGTTAAGAGCTAAAAACTTAAGCATTACTTCAATATCTTTAAATCTTTTATCTGGACCTGACAATGACATAATAGCATGCAGTGGGATTTCAGAGTTAGTCTTCTCAGTTATGAAAACAGAAAAATCTCCTTTATGTAATGAATTTCTTAGTTCTTGCATCGACAAAGGTACAGAACCAGTATTTAAACGATAAAATACATCGTAAAGTACAGCTGTTGTTTGATATCCTGATAGAATGGTGCATCTTAGATCTGAGTTATTCAAAAGCCTAAGGTCATCTCCATCTAATCTATCAAATGAAACACCTTCCAAATCTTTACGAATTGTTAATCCTTTTAACTCGGCCTTACCTTTCCAATATTTATTTTCAGGTTTAAAAAAACCATGTATGGCAAGAAGGCGTTGCTTACCATCAATAACTACATATTGCTTCTTTTTACCTGGTATTTCAGCCAGTACAACTTCTGGAACAGGATACCCTACAATAAATGACTCAATTAGCTTAGAACGCTTATCATTTTCCCAGACATTTCTCCTTTGAAAAGCAGGGTTGAGATCAATATTCCCAGATTCTATTTGACTAATTATTGTTTCAATAGTCCAATCCCGCGAATAAATTACAAGATTTTCAATATCTTCTTTTGTAACAGGATCATCACTTATTATATCTTGATTAGACTCGATAATCTCGAGATCGTCACTTTCAGAAACAGCTATGGCATTTTCTTCTAAAGAATGTATTCCTTCCATTTTAATTCCTCTAAAATTATGTCACAGTACAATACATGCTACCATACAATAACAAAAAAATCCATTTCAAAATATACTTTTAGTTTTAATGTATAAACAGTATCTTTTATCCCTCCCCTCCCTTAATACATCTAAAATACAATATCATGCTTTAACCCACCTTAATAATTAGAAACCACTCAAGTTTTAAATAACACTGTAATCATCTAAATCTTCCTTTCACAAAATTCTTAGAAATCTATTTTTGAGACTTCAGCCATTACTGATGAAATGCTTATTCACTCAATCGATATTTATTAAACTCAGTCAGAAAGAACTCTATTTATCAACATTTAAATCAAGACATTTCATAACTTAAAAACCGTATTTCACCAGCCCTATGCGTTTAAAAAAATCGATTAAAAAACGCTGTGTGAGTATCTCCACACTTAACAAGATTCAGCGTCAATCAATGTTCTTTTCTCCACAGCATCAAAGGCAGCGAGGCCATCTTAAGAATAATTGTTCATCTACGGATAATTGAGGATACGCTTTATAGGCTATTAGATTTTCATATCCACTACTACTCATTTATTATTTTATGAAGGAGCAACTCTGAACAAACACATTTTTTTATGCCTTTCGCTTCCACATACACAACGTAGCATATTCGTTAGTCACATCAAAATCCTTGTTTACGGACGCCTTCAGACCTGCCGCATCGATATAGGTTCCTTCAGTGAGCGCTAGCGGACCGCTTTTCTGGTTATCTGTTCCGTGAGTGGCACTGGGATCCCAAGTTGCTCCCGGAGACCTATCACCAGAGCGGTGCCAGTGTGGAGGCAAATTATCGGCTTCAAGCTTCACCCTGTTCCTTCCGCCGGTAACGCCATACTGAGAACTAATCCGCACCACCCTGTCAGCAAAGGTTTCACTTAAGTCAGCCCAGGTCTGCCAGGGAAAGCGCTCCGCAGGGCTTTTCTCACCTGCGACAACGATTCCGACATAAAAAATGGCGTCAACAATTGCCCTATAGGCCGTTCCGTCGCTGTTTAGTCCCAGTGCCTTCAGGGCTTCGGATGTATCACTCAGATCGGAAAGATTATTTTCTTTCTTAAGTGCGCCGGTGATGCGCGAGTCGTCTCCCGCAGCTACCATTCCCGCCTCGGTGCCAACTTCCCGCGTGGCTGAGTTTCCCAGCCCCAGATTATCCCGGGCCTCTTCGGTATCGTTTAAATCAGAAAGATTTTGTGCTCGCCGCAGATAGCGTTTATCACCCGTTTCCTGCGTGAGAGTGGCAAGCGCCGGATCGATAACAAGCTGCACGCTTGAGGTATGTGTCAACGTCAGCACAAGCGTCAGAATGATCTCTTTGATAATGGAATCGGATTGCGCCGGGAGGTATGTCGCCGGATAAGCGCCGTAAGCAATGAGCGTTCCCTTCGCACTGACCAGCCCCGCCTCTCTGAGCGTCTTACCCGGATAATCCCGGCAGTTGATAACAATCTGACCGCTGATAAACCCCTCGTAGCTTGAATCAGAATCAAAGGTTTCACGGCCAAACTGACCAAAAAGCGCCGTCACCGCCGCCAAGTCATCTGGATCGGTCGGCAATGTCACGCCGCCACCATCGCCGATCAGTACGGCGGTAATATCCACAACCTCCCCCGCCTGATACGCGGCCTCAATTTCAGCGGCGCCCGCCGTCGTTAGTGTCAGTCCTGTTGCCATAATGTTTCCTCTGCTTCAATGCCATACACGCTGGCAAGACGATCATAAAAATCTTCACTGACAGTTTTGCTGTCAGCATCAATATCGCTTTCAACGGGATGAATAACCCCCGCCGCCTGAAGCATTTGTAGGTATTCCAAGAAAAATTCATCGGTCTGGCAAAATCCGATCAGGCTTTTAATTTGATTGAATGTTTTCATAACTTATTCGTTATCCAGTTACCGGGTAAATCTGCGTAGTCGTCCAGGCTTGTGCAGTTGTAGAACGCGTAATAATGCGCCGTGACATTTGGCACCTTGCCCATAAATACCAGGCCCTTACCCGTGAGGGCAGAGCATCCCCTGAATGTGGCCGTCGTGGTGACAATCGTCGAATAACTGCTGAGGTTGAATATCGTGCTTACGTTGGTTCTCAGTTGCACGCAGCCATCAAACAGGTAGCCGATTGTCGTCGCCGGTAAGTTATTCAGCAGACCGGCCCCGACCTCTTCCAGTGCGACGCACTCGGCAAACACATTAGTGAATGTCGTGGCGTTGATACTGGTGACAAAAAGACCGGCAGGCACTGAACGCAGGTTTTTACATCCTCTGAAGGTCTGGCCGTAGGCCGTCACCAGCGGATTACCACTGAACAGATTTTCCGGTATTTCCACCACGCCGGTATTCTGGAACGTTGCGCCGAATGCGGTGATAAGCGGGCACGATGCAAACAGCGACGGCGGAATGTTCACCAGTGCCGCGCAGCCGTAGAACGTAGAACCGGCACTGATCAGCAGGGTGTTATGTTTCAGTAAGTCAGCAGGCAATACCGCCAGTGCAGTACAGCCAGAGAACGTCAGCGTCAGGGAAGTCAGGTTGACACAACCCGCAAACAGATCGGACGGCAGCGCTGTCAGGGCGGTGCAGTCCTGGAAGGTGCTCCCCATTGCCGTCAGAGAGGTCAGATGGCTGAACAGCTTTTCAGGCAGTACGGCAAGGCCCGAGCACTGATTAAACAGGCCGGTGACATTCGTCACTTTGCTGCATCCTGCAAACATATCCCCGGCCAGCGATACCAGCGCCGTGCAGCCCATAAATGTATAGGTCAGGTTAGTCAGGGAACTACAGTCACGGAATGCCCCGGCCCCGATGCTTTTCAGGGATGTACATTGGGTGAATGCGTAATAGAACGTCGTGACCAGTGATTTACCTGCAAAGGCCTCTGCTCTGACGGCCGTCAGAGAAGAACAGGCATAGAAAGCCCGGTCAAAGCTCGTTGCCTTGTTACAGTCCACAAACGACGGTAGCGCCGTTAATGCTGTGCAACTATTGAAGACACTGGCAAAGGTAGTTGCACTAACACACCCCTCAAAAATATCATCGCCCACGTCTTCCAGAACACGACAATAGTAAAAAGCGGAGGAAAATGTTTGCGCAAGCGCACAGCCAGAAAACACAGCTTTTCCCGCTTTTACCAGTGAAGAACAGCCGGAAAAAACGGTTCCAAAATGGTTAGCCAGGGGTAAATCCTTAAAGAATTCATCAGGCACAGAAAGCAGCTGCGTGCATCCACTGAATGCCCCGCCGAAATGCGTAGCTTCCAGGCAGTTGCGGAACAGGTGCGGCGGTAGCTGCGTCAGCGCCGTGCAGCTTCTGAAAATCGCCGTAAAGACGCCACCAGGCACATCGCTGAATAAATCTGCTGACAATGTTGTCAGCGCACGGCACCCATCGAATGTATAACCGAAGTTATTTCCACTGACACACCCCTCAAAAATGCCCGTCCCGGTATCGATAAGGGATGTGCATCCCGAAAGAGCACTGGTGAAATGCGTCGCAGCAGCACAGCCCCGGAATGTGTTTTTGCCAGCACTCATCAGGCGCGTGCAATTCTCAAACACCGAGGTGAATAGCGTCACCTGCGATAATTCGCTGAACAGCCCATCAGGAACAGCAGCCAGTTCCGTGCAGCCATAAAACGCCGCCGAGAAATCTGTGGCACCAGTAAACCGCGCAAATAAACCCTCTGGTAGTTCAGTCAGCGATGAGCAGCCCCGGAAAATGGAGGTACATTTCTGGATATTTGGCAGATCGTCAAAAGCCCCGGCGTGGACCTTGTAAAGGCCAGTTGCGCCACTCGCGAAAGAAACAAGATTGTCCCTTTCTCCCGTCAAAAGAATGATTTCCTGCACGGGGTTCAACGTTACTGAAACGTTACCCGACGTGCGCTGGAAACTGGCGGTTTCTGTGTTCTTAACCGTTATTGTGTACTCTTCTCCCTCTACAACGTCACGCGTCGGAATAACCCAGCCGTACACAGCACTGGCAGCATCAAAACGGTATTCCCGGCTGTCTGTTCCGTCGCCATAATCAATAGTGAAATCCTCATCCATGCGCACGTAGAACAACGGACGGCTTGCATTGTCGATGCGGGTGATGAACTTCATCACCGCGACCACTTTCACGTTGATCACCGCGCTGACGCCGTTAGTCGTCGTGACGGTGACCGAACAGGTGCCCCGCTTCACGCCCGTAACCAGAATAGCGCCGTTGACAATTCGGGCAGTCGCGATTGTTTTATCCGACGTGGTTACCGTAAAGGTTTTATCTTCCGCGTATTCAGGGAGGATGGTCACCGTGACCGTTTCCGCGTCACCAGGGGCCAGATTCAGCTCGTAGCGGGATAAAATCACCTGCAACGGGACAAAGCGCGGCGTGATTTTCTCCGTGGCGTACATGTAACCGGCCGCATATGAGGTTCCCTGAAGTCGGCCAAATACATGAACGGAAAACCAGCTGCGCAGGTTCCTGGCGCGCAGCACCGCCAGTTTCAGATCCTGCTGGTCGTATTCCGTCACCGGCAAATCGTTCTGATAAACGTTCAGGCGAAAGGTATACGGATCCCCTTTCGGGTTCTGATTGAACCATTCAACAATATCCGTCCCAAAAGGACTGTCCACCAGGGCATGACGGACGGCGGCGACCGTCCCGCGATGGCGGTGGATATAGTGGGCGCGCTTGATCGCATCGCGTTTCTTTTGTTCTGACCAGTTAATATTCCAGGTATCAACCTGGTATTCCCACGCCAGCCACGGCAGAAGCGCCAGCGGGCAGCTGTCAGGATCCTTCACCCAACGGATCAGATATACCGGCAACCTCTCCAGTGCGGCGGCGCTGGCCCTGTCGATGGCCCGCTCCACGGCGGTTGCGTTGGGTGGCAGAATGCTGGCGGGATAATTAGCGGTCATAGTCCATCACCACAAGATTGATTTTCACAGAGGTGCAATGAGGCGCTTCGCCCATCGTCGCAACGACGTCGGCGGCCGGTGAATGCAAATCGACGGTGACAACGCCGTCCTGATGCAAAGCCCCGTCTATGCCCGACCGTGCAGCGGTGGCGTTGATAAGATGCACTGAGGCGGTGTATTCGTTCAGTGCTGCGGTGGCTTTTTCCAGCACCGTGGCGGTGTCCACGCCGTAAGGGACGTAAATGTCAGCAACCACCTGATAATTCACTATCACAGCGGAACGGACGTAATCAGCCACATAATCCGTAATCGGGCGCACGTCTTCCGGGTTTACCGCCGCCAGGACTTTATCGAGCAGCGCCTGCGGGGCGGATCCATCCCCGGTGCGTGACAGCACGTAGAGGAAAACGCGGCCTTCCTGATTATGAGTTTCAGGACCATAGGCGCGCACGTCGAGCACATCCGCATCTGCGCCTCGCGCAAAATAGTGATAGGCATTACGGGCGCCCGCCGTGCTCAGGCGCGCCCATGAGAGCAGCGTGCGGGCGCGCAGCTCTTCGTCGCTTTCGTATACGGCGTCCGCCTCGTCGGTGGCTTCAGTAATCAGCAGACGTTCAGTGTCAAAATTACCCGAGACCTGATCGAGATCCGCCCCCAGGGCGCTGGAAAGCAGCACTGCGCGCACGGCTTCATTGATGCGTTGCAGCAGATGGATCTCGCGATAGGTGAAGGCCTGAGCCAGTGCCGCCATCGGTTCAGATTCCAGCAACAGCGCAGCAGACACAGAAGCCTGAAGTTCCGCAGGCATGGCCGCCACGATAAGCGCCCGGATATCAGCCAGCACCGTTTCAAAATCGGGCACCTCGACGATATCAGGCTGCGGGATCTGAGATAAATCGACGGACGTTTGCACACTAGCTCCTTAACCTGATGGTGTTGCTGGTTTCTGTCATGGTTTCCGTGATGGTCCCGCTCAGCTCGGCGGTCACTGCGCCTGTTTCTGAAAACACCACGTTGACGGTGGTCAGGCTGATCCGCGGCTCCCACTGCGCCAGCGCGATAGCGGCGGCGCCCATCAGCTGCATGCGGGTGACGGCGTTCTGCGGCGCATCGAGCAAATCAGGGATCGCGCTGCCAAACTCCCGGCGCATCACACGCGAGCCTGTTGGCGTGGTGAGGATTTTTGTCACGGACTGCCAGAGCTGATCGTGATCGGTCAGCGCGCCGGTGCCTTCCGGGTTCATCCCGGTGTAACTGGCTGTCATCGCGTGCCCTCCGTCCAGCTTCCGCCGGTCTGAACCCTGCCATGACCGTGGCTGTCAACCTGGACACCGTTGGACGTTAACGCACCTTTGCTGTGAGTCACATCACCGGCCATCGTGCCGCCGTGGGTCAGTTCGAAAGTGCGCGCTTTAAGTTTTTCTTTGCATACCACCTCGGGCGCGTCCAGCGTGACGCGGGTTTCTGCCTGGATATGCGCGGTTTTAATGCCGGTCACGGCCAGCGCTCCGGCATCGTCGGCTGCGTCGTAATGCAGGCGAGCGCCATCCGGTGCGGTGATGATGATTTCCAGCAGGCCGCTGCCCGTTGGCGGATTATCTGCGCTGTATGCAGAGCCAATCACAAACGCGTTTTCAGGGTTGCCGCCCGGGCAACCGATCCAGACCTGCTCCCCTATGGAGGGCGGCAGCCAGATGCTGAACGCCCCGGCGCGGGTGACATTCCAGCGGATCCAAGTTGTCAGCAGCCTGCCGGAGCGAACGCGCACCGCTTTCTTGTCAGCGCTGATTTGCTCCACCACACCCTGGCGCAGAATGTTTTCCAGCAGGCGCATCAGCTCGGCATTCATAACGCGCCGCCCAGACTGCTGATAGCGGCGTTTTCCGTAGCGATCAGGTCTGCCGGAGTCATGCCCAGCAGTTCGCGCACCGGGTACTGTGCGTAAGCGCCCGGACCAACTTCGTCTTTGAGGCCGTACTGGTGAATACGAGCAATGCGCGCAGCGATGCCGTCAAATCCAACAGTGACGCCGCCCGCGTCCGGTCTGACCTTCATAAAACGCAGGGTGCGCAGGCGGGTAAACATCGGCGCTTTTTTTGTCTCCGTCTGCGTCGCTGATTGCGTTTTGATTTCCAGATACCGCTCGATATCGGCCCGGTAGAAGGTACGTATATCACGGCGCTTCTCATCAAATCCCGTGATCGTCCGGCCATATTTACCGCGCCCGCCCCGCCAGTTTTTCAGCGCCCGCACCTCGTTATTCCAGACGAACTTGATCCCCTGCTGGGTGCGGTAAACTTTACGACGGCGCACGGCATAGCCGCTACCGTCCGGTTTTTTCTGTGAGGCGATGCGGCGCTGCTGACTGCGGCGCACTGCCAGGCCAATTTTGCGCGCGGTACGGGTGCGCCCCGCCGGGCTGACGCCGTCGAGGATGTCCTGAAAGACTTGATCCAGCTCGCTGAACATGCGATCGCTCACGCTCCGGCCTCCTGAAGCATGCCTTCAAATACCAGCCCCCAGCCTGCGGCGTGGGGTGCCAGCACGCGCGGGCGCGGCTCCGGCAAATGCTCGGCATACGGCACCCCGTTTTCATCCAACTGCACCAGTACCCGCTGACGCACCTGCAGCTCAAACATCAGATCGGCGGTGTCATCGCTGTTAATCAACGTGGTGAATTTAATCTGCTGGTTTTTATCCGGGTTCAGCAGCAGATCGGGCTGATTAAACCAGAGCCAGGCCATCAGCGGCAGCGTGAAGTCGTCAATGCTCCCGGCGTAGTTCATGACGAACAGCACCAGAGAATAGCGGTACATGAAAGACGGCGTTTCACCGGTCGTTTCAATGCCACCCTCTTCAACAAACACCGTCCAGGCTTCCGGGTTCGCCCGGCACCAGGTGTTTGCTTTCTCTATGGCGGCGCGGAGTGTGTTTATCTTCAGCATTTATGGCTCCTTTCGGGTGTTCTGGCGCAGGCTGTTCCACTGGCGGATCGTCGCTTTGTCAGCATTGCAGGCATCAAGCGCATCCATCAACCTGTCGCTGAATATCGCCACCGCGCCCCAGGTCACTGGCTTATCCAACGCCGGGCGTGGCGTCTCTTCGGTCAGGCTCTCCGGGACGGGTTCACGGACCAACTGAATGATCGGCGCGGGCGGTGCGTTTTTGCAGGCTGCGGCTGACAGCGTCAGGCACAGGAGTAACAGCGCACGTGTCACCATTGAACGCGGCCTGCATTGCTTCACGTCGGCGCTCCCCTTCTGCATTACGCTGTTGCTCACGGACTTTTACCTCTGCCAGTAACTTATGGGTTTGTATGGCGGTCGCCTTCACTTCCTGGATAACCTGGTCGTAGCCGGTCGCCGTTTCGGTCAGCAGCTTGTTGCGGGTCCGGGCCTCGCTCAGTTGGTCGGTCTGCCACCAGACAGCAGCCAAAAGGACAAGCATCACAATCACGCTGCCCGCCCTCATGACGGCGTACTCAGGCCCAACAGGCACCAAGCTTTAAAATCGTTGCGCCGATTAACCAGTCCGGGGGAGCGCTTACCGCCCGCATTGACAAAATCAGTCAGCCTGTTGCACATCTGAGGCCATTGTCTGGCCTGGGCATGTTTCCAGATCGTGGTTCTCTGCTTACGTCCGTTTTTATCGGTGAACCACATCAGCCCTGTGCAGCCCAGATTCAGAGCGGCATCTGTCATGGCCTCAAAGGTGAGCTGCGGCATGTCGGCACCGTGGAAGTTGTTATTGATGCAGTTCTCTGCCCGTTGCAGATCATTTATCCAGCGCCGCGCTATTTCCTGGTTGCTGTATTCGCGTTTTTCCACACCTCCCGTGGAGCCGATGCCAATGGTCAGCACACCCGCCGTGCAGTAATAAGGTGTGCTGCGGCAGTCCTCCCAGGAGGCAATTTTCTGCTGACCTTCTTGAGATGTTCTGACGCTCCCGGGCGCCAGCGAAATGCCCAGGGCCACAATCACCGCAATTGAACATTTTTTGATGATGTTCTTCATGCCGGCTTGTCTCCGTGCAGTTGCTCCAGCAGTTGCCGTTCGCGGTCCGACAGGTTGCGGGTTTCCGCCTGGCGGAGAATCTGCTCTATCAAATCGTTGCGGCGCTGGCTGGCCTGCTCAATGCGGCGGCGGTGAATCGCCAGACGGACGGCGGAAACGATCCCCAGAAGAAGTCCAGCCAGCGCCAGCTTTTCGCTGACGGTCATGACGCCCACGCCGGTCACCAGGGCGGATGTTGCAAACGCAAAATATTCGTTAATACGATCCAGAGTCATTCCCATAACTGGACGGTTACCCGCTCCACCTCGCTGGTTATCACGGGCATTTCGATCTCCTGCCCGGCGTTCAAAAATATCTGGTTGCTCAGTCCCGGATTGGCTTCGAGTACCTTCTCCGTGACGCCTGCGGTTTTTCCGTAATGGCGCCAGCAAAGCTGATCAACCGTGTCGTTTTGCAGCGCCCTGACTTTCATCAGAACAGCTCCGCATAAATACGGGCTTCTTCCCGAATGTCCGCGATACTCCAGCGCCCGTCCCGCCAGAGATCATCGATCTGCCTGTCCAGGGCCTCCGCATACTTGTCGCCCTTTGGCGTGGTGCCAACGTCCCTGTAACCTTCCAGTACGCTGGCGCGCGTGAAGGAGTAGACCGCACGCCGGAAGCGATAGACTTTTGCGCTTTCTCCGTTGATCTGCTCGACAGGTTCACCGGTGGAAGTCAGCAGGACGGAAGCCAGCGATTCCGCGCCATCCGCTTCCCTTTGCTTGCGCCAGTCCTTCAACTGATCCGCGACATGCAGCGCGGCCTCCGTTGCCATATGCATTAATCGGGATGTTGTAATGTCACCGGCGATGCGGGCAGAGAGGCGCAGATCGTGGAGTTTTACCGTCGGCCAGAAAGTTCCGATGGCAATCTGTGCGCCGCCGTCGTCCACGTCTGTCACATCACTTTCAGCAGGTCTGACGGGGCGCTGTGCGATAAAACTCATCGTCGTTTCTCCGGTAGGTCAGGCGGTGGGCTCCCGGTAAAAAGACCGCATAACGGGCAGATCGCCGGGCGCGCCGCCTGTGGCGCGGGGCCAGTTCATTACGCTCAGGCGTTTACTTTGACGGCGGTTTTCGTTGTCTTTTTTGCCGCCGTTTTGCGGGTAGCTTTTTGGGTGCCGGCCGCCGTTTTCGTCTGCTTGCGCGTTCGTGTTGTTTTTTCTGCTGCGGGTGTTTCGGTTGCCGCTGTATCGCTGGATGAAGGCTCATCTTCCGCATCACCACTCGCCGTGCTGGTCTGCGGCGCCTTCTTCAGCGCGCTGACCAGAGAGGCGATCTCCCGTTTCACGCCTGCGCCCGGGTTCAGGCTCATGGCTTCCCGGAAGAGTTTCAGCGCTTCGCCTTTTGTTTCCACGTCTTCCGTGTCGCGACGACAAAACGCTCTCACCTTGCACAGCTTCGCGCGGACCTCATCCGGCATATCACTGTCAGCCACAATGTCGGCCAGCTCGTCCAGCATGGCGATATAGCCTGACAAATCGGCTCCGGCGTCCGTGGTGGCGAGGTTCAGAATGGGATTGCAGATTTCTTCGGTCAGCACCGTCGGTGCCGGGCGGCGATAGTTGTCATCCGGCATGCTCAGGCCATGCTTAACGACATAGCGCCCGATACGCAGCGCCAGCGCATAGTCGGAGCAGTCCACCGCCCAAACCATCAGCGTGGTGATAACCGGATCGGCGCGTCCGCTGTCGCCCTCGATCGTGCCGTCAATCCACCCCTGAAACTCAGGAAGGATGCTGGCCTTTACAGCAGCCTTCGCCTGGCGGGACTGGATCTGGCTTAGCGAGGATTTATGCATATGCAGGCGAAAGAGGATCTGCTCATGCGCGGTGCGCGTCTCCGCGTCACGCTCATCACTGATGCCCCGCCTCTCTGCCATGACCTTCTGAAAGTGTCTTTGTGCCGGTGTCAGCATGGGTTCATTCTCCTGGGCGGGCTTGCTGCCCGCCATGTGATGGGGATTATCAGGCGAATGTCACGCCGTCAATCATGGCAATCATGCCGTACTCTTCAATGACATAGTCATCATTGCTGGACTGGTAAGTCGCCACGCGGTTGTAGTGCGGCTCTTCCCGGATAGAGCGACGCAGGGAGCCTTTCTGGTAGTACACAGAGAGGTTTTTCAGGTTGGTGATGAGCACGACATCTTCAGGAATACCCGGCACAAAAACGGTCGGTAGTCCTCCAATCTTTTCCTGACTGACAATGAGCTGCGCGGCCAGCAGTTCGGTATTCGGATTGGTCTGGCTGAGCGCATTCACTTTCGGCAGGTTCACTTTCAGCAGCAGATCGGACGAGAGCACAGTCACCAGACCGGGAGCGCGGCGGAACCAGGGATCCATAAGGCTGTGACGTGCATCGAGCACGGCGGCATCAATATTGCCGTAGGTGCCTGATGCAATCACCGCGTTATTCTCATCACGGGAGGTCAGCGTAATACCCGGCATAATGCGCTGCGGCGCCTCATTGCGGATTTTTTGCAGCCAGCCAACGCCGCAATCCTGCAATAACGGATAGGTCGTGCGGTCGGAGTTTTCGGAGTAATGCGTGCCATTAAAGCCAATCATCTGGCGATCCAGCCCCAGCTGACGAGCCATCGCATTACTGATTAATGACTGAAATTCAGGGTGACCGGCCCACGCGTCCAGCTCCGCATACGAAAGCGCATAATCATAGTTGGTTTTGCGGCAGTGGTAGTTCTGCGGCTCTTTGTTATGGTTCGGTGCCGGGTTGCGGCGGTTGGTGCCGTCGGAGCTGTTATTAGTGCTCGCCATCGGCCCCTTACTGCCGATTTTTACTTTCTGCCCTTCCTGTTCTTTAACCCCAAAGTGGTTAACCAGCTTCATGAAGTCATCCGACTCCATGGCGGCCTGTTCCAGTTTTTGCTGGATAGTAGGATCGACGCTGAAACGATTGGCAACGGCTGAGGGTGAGACACCGTTCAGATGTGCCTGGCGCACAATGTACTTATCAAATAGTTCGCGGGTCTGGTTTTCCATGGTTACCTCTTAGAAGTCTGCAAGCTGCGCGCTGCTGTTGCCGATTGCCGCCGGTCGTGCGCTGTAATTTTCTGCGGGCTGGAGCTGAAGCTGACCGCGCAGCTCGTTAAGTTCGCTGGTCAGTTGCTGAATGGTGGCTTTATCCTGTTGGCGGTCCTGTTCCAGAGCACTGAACCGGTCAATCTGGTCTGCCTGAGATTGAGCAACGGCTTCAACAACCTGATGCAACTGACTGAAACGCTGATCGTCGGTTTTCTGGCCTTTGCCAAGGATGCCCATCACGCGGTTGAACCAATTGACGCCCTCCTCGCTGCGATGAGCTGCCAGTTCGATCACTTCAGCTTCAAGCGCATCAGAGAACAGCGGCGCCTCGATCTGCTGGTTATTGAAGGCCATCACCTGCGCGCGCTGCTGCGCGGCAAATTTAAGGCGCTCAGTCCCCAGACTTGCCGGGGTGTCCGTCATCGCCAGGCCGACCACATACGCCTTACCGTTAAGGGCAAACTGCGGATGCAGCTCAATACTGGAATAGATTTTTTTTCCTTCATCGGTGAGCTGCTTCATTCGTGCCGACGCGTCGATCTCGGCATAGAGCGCCGTACGACCGGCCAGCGGCCCTTCGGTGATATCCTCCGCGCTTAAAGCAGCAACATCCCCCATGGCGCCAAAATTGCTGTCAGGAAGCATGGAGAGATAGTGCTCCACGTTCACGCGGGCGCCGTAAACGGCCGGGTTGTAGCTCGCCGCCGCATCGCGGAGGTGCTGCGGCTGGATCTCGCGCCCGTCAACGGTGGCGCCGGAAACCGCAACGCGAAACTTTTTGCGGGCGGGTTTAGTCGTGCTGGCCATGTCGTTTTATCCTGTTGATTAATGTCAGTCGCTGCATCATCGCAGAGCCTGAAAGCCCGGCGCCACGCGGTTTTGTTGTAGGAGAACGGCCAGACCTGAAAGCCCGAGCCGCGGGGATCGCGCGCAGGTAATCTCCCTGCTCAAAAGGGGGAAGTGATGATTCAGGATGCGTTTATTCGATTAAGGGCAAAGCAGCTCTACTGGCAGGGTTACCCGCCCGCCGAAATTTCGCGACTCATGGGTATCAACTCAAACACGGTTTATTCCTGGAAAAAACGTGACGAGTGGGACGACACAACGCCTATCAAACGGGTAACGCAATCCATTGATACCCGTCTCTGCCAGTTGAGCGCGAAAGACAATAAAACTAGTGGCGATTTCAAAGAGATTGATCTGTTAACCCGGCAGTTGAAAAAGCTGGATACCGGGCAGGCCTCCACTACCACCGGCGTTAAAAAAACCAGTCGTCGCAAGAAGAAAAATCACTTCTCCGAGGAGCAGATCGAGGCATTGCGCTCAAAAATTCTCGACTCTCTCGCATGGCACCAGCGCGGCTGGTACGAACAGCGCGATCAGCGTAACCGGATGATCCTCAAATCGCGGCAGATTGGGGCTACCTGGTACTTTGCCCGCGAGGCATTGCTGGGCGCACTGAGAACAGACGTTAAGCACGACTACCAGCGCAACCAAATCTTTCTGTCAGCATCACGAAAGCAGGCGCTACAGTTCCGCAACTTCATCCGCAAAGCGGCTGAAGAGGTGGACGTCGAACTTAAAGGCGGCGAGCAAATCACGCTGTCAAACGGCGCAGAGCTGCATTTTCTCGGGACGTCGGCGGCGACGGCGCAGTCGTACACCGGCCACCTGCGATTTGATGAGTTTTTCTGGACAGGAAACTTTATCAACCTGCGCAAGGTTGCCGGAGCCATGGCAACGCTAAAAGGCTTAACTCGCACGTACTTCTCCACGCCATCGAGTGAAAGCCATGAAGCCTATCAGTTCTGGACCGGCGATCGATGGAATGCGAAACGGCCTAAAGCGCAGCGCGTTGATTTCGACGTGTCCTGGAAGAAAACGCATAGCGGCGTGCTTTATCCGGACAAAACGTGGCGGCAGATCGTCACTATTCAGGACGCTATCAACAACGGGTGGGACTACACCGACATTGATGAAATCAGGGACGAAAACAGTCCCGATGAATTTGAAAACCTGTACATGTGCGAGTTCGTCAAAGACGGCGAAAGCGCGTTCAATCTTAGTCAGTTACTGGGGTGCGGCGCTGACGGGTATGACGACTGGCCCGACTGGAAACCCTTCGCCAGTCGCCCTATGGGCCAACGTGAGGTGTGGCTGGGCTACGACGCCAACGGCGGCAGCGGCAATGGTGATGCCGGTGCTCTGTCCGTGACGGTCCCTCCCCTTGTGGCTGGCGGTCGGTTTCGCACGGTTGAATTGAAGCAACTGCGAGGACTTGAGTTTGAACAGCAGGCAGCGGTCATCAAAGAGGCTGCCGAGCGCTACAACGTCACTCACATCGCCATTGACGGTCAAGGCGTCGGGGAGGCGGTCTGGCAGATTGTTAAAAACTGGTTCCCGGCGGCTATTTGCTACCAGATGAGCCTCTCTTCCAAGCGCGCCCTTGTCCTCAAAATGTTGCAGGTCATACGCGCCGGCCGCTGGGAATATGACCGCAGCGAGCAGGGTCTGGTCAGAGCCTTCAACGCTGTCCGCAAAGTTGTTACGCCCGGCGGTTTCATCACTTACGAAACTGACCGATCGCGCGGCGTAAGCCATGGTGATATGGCGTGGGCAACCATGCTTTCGATTATTAATGAACCGCTGGGCCAGGAAAGTGGCGGCGGTGGTTTCGCAATGGGATGGTAACTTTGAAAAAGAAATACGGTAAAAAGCCGATAGCCAGCACCGCCGGCCCTGACATTGTGGAGTCACTGAAGGCCAATCCCGCGTTGACAGCGTTCAGTTTTGACGGCCCTTATCCCGTGCGGGATATGGCCGATTTGCTGGACAATCTCTATTGCATGGATAACGGGCGATACTATGAGACACCAGTAGATTTTTACGGACTGGCTAAAGCTCCGCGTCAGAGCGCCTGGCATGAGTCGGCGTTGTATTTCAAACGTAATGTGCTCACCGGCTGTTTTATCCCGCACAAACTGCTCAATCGCCAGACCTTTTCCGCGTTTGCGCTGGACTGGTTCACGTTTGGCAATGCCTATCTCGAATTGCCGCGTAATCGTCTGGGCGGCCCGCTTCCCTTCAAACACTCTCTTGCGAAGTACACCCGGCGTGGAAGCACAGATCTCGATCAATACTGGTTTATCCGGCGCTGGAAAGAAGAGCACACGTTCAAATCAGGAACGGTTTGTCACGTTCTGAACCCTGATATCAATCAGGAAGTCTACGGTATGCCGGAATATATGGCCGCACTGCTGGCCGCCAGCCTGGCCCACTCCGCTGACATGTTCCGTAAGCTTTACTACGACAATGGATCGCATGCTGGATGCATTGTTTATATTGGCGCCGGACAGGTTGACGATAAAAGCATGAAGGCAGTCAAAGAGACGTTGACCGGTGCGCGTGGTAAAGGCGCATTTAAAAACCTGCTGCTGCATGCGCCAGGCGGCGGCAAAGACGGCGTGCAAATCCTCCCCTTCCAGCAGATCACGGCGAAAGATGAGTTTATCAACATTAAGAACGCCACCCGGGACGACATACTCGCAGCGCACCGTATCCCGCCGCAGCTGATGGGCGCCATGCCAGAGGGAAACGGATCATTTGGGGATATCGAGAAAGCCGCCCGGGTCTACGCTATCAACGAGCTGACGCCCGTAATGGAGGCGCTGAAGGTGGTCAATGAGTGGATCGGAGAAGAAGTGATCCGCTTTAACCCTTATGCGTTGCTTACCCCTGAGAAATAACCGCCAGAAAACTCAGTTTTTAAACAACATCAGCCATTTATAACGGGCCAGCGTTTTGCTGGCCTCATCTTTTCTGCTTAAAGAATCCCACATCAGCGCCCCTCTTCGCGTCGCTGCTTTTTCTCTGCACAAGGGCATGCCTCCAACCAAAACGACCGCTCACCGTGACGCAGAAACCATGAAATTGCGTATTCTGCCGCCTTCCCTACCCTGACCCGTTTGCGGGGGCTTGCCCCCCGTCACCTGCGCACAGCTATCCTTTCATTTTTCGTGCATGCACCAAACTGGCCTCAGACCGCGCCGCGTATGGAGTTTAGGGAAAAAAGGCATCAAAGAAATTGTGCACATTTGCGCACTATTATGCATCGTGTTAAATGTGACTATTCATGTTTAGGAAACACTCTGCATACCAGATTATATTTCGTCAGCCGATCGATATGTTCAACGTTAGCTCGTAATACGAAACGGGCCGCATGAAGAACAATGAGACCTACTAAAAGAAAAAAACTTTATTTTTCAAATATTTTCATGCCTGACGGCGTTGCAATACTACTAATATTGATAGGTATCAATTTGCAGCTGGTTGATAACGATATGAACATAGAAAGCAACATCTGTTTTCACAAGGCTCTTGCTTTTATTATTTTTTTAAACAAGAATGGTATGTGTATAACTTTATGATATTAATTTAATTGGTTTCTACAAAAGATTTCTTCAATTAAAGTTCAAATTATCCAATAAGGAATTAACATGAACTGGTCAGACTTGGAAAATAGAGTAAAACAATTCTCAAGATTAATTTACAACAGGGACTCAAGCTCAATAAGTATAAGTGGGATGCAATTCGATTGTTTTACTAAGATTGAGGAAGATCACTATGTTTGCATTGAAGTAACTAAAAATCACACGCTCGAAAAGGTAAGGATGGATATAAACAAACTCATCACTTTAAGAATGAGAAAAGCCTCTGAAGGTGCATTTGTCAAATGCATTTTGATTTTAGAAAGAGAACCTACAGATTTAATGAAAGGAACTGCTTTCGATTCCAAAATAGAGCTATTGACTTTGGATGAATTTGAACGAAAATTTTTAGATTACAAAAATTATATTTTCACTCGCAAACAGAAAAATATTGGCAGCGCAATTGACCCATGGACAGGTGAATTAGATAACAACCCCTACGTCCCTGTTAAATATGTAGAAACAAAAACAGACAAAGAGTTTAAAATAAGTGACATTAAATCGCTTTTAGATAAAGGAGCAAAGGTAATATTGACAGGTAGTTTTGGTTCAGGGAAAAGCAGGTGTTTAAGCGAACTTTTTGACAATTATTCAGAGCAACCTGATCCATCATACTGTTTTGTTATAAATTTAAGAGAAAACTGGAGCCTCAAGAGAGCTAATGAAATTGTTAGAAGGCATTTTGAAGATTTATCGTTCCCTCCTGAAATAGTAAATAACTCTGTAAAACTATTAACCTTCAAAAAATCAGTATTTATGCTTGATGGTTTTGACGAAATTGGTTCTCAAAACTGGAGTAACGAACCAAGCAAACTAAGTAAAGCTAAACAAGATGCTTTAACTGGGGTGAGAGATCTAATAACTAATGTTCAAGGAGGATTACTGATAACAGGAAGAGAAAACTATTTCAATAGCGATTCAGAGATGTTCTCATTTCTGGGCTTAAATGAGAAAGATACGATATATATAAAATGTAAAGATGCATTTAGCGAAGATGAAATGAAAGAATACATGTTAAACATTGGATGCCCAGATTTAATTATACCCCCATGGGCTCCGTGGAAACCTCTCATATTTCAAATGATCGCAAGTATATCAGAGAGATTAGCATTATTATCCGAAGATAATGAATACGAGTTTTGGGATAGATTATTAGACTTTATTTGCCATAGAGAAGCAAATATCAATAAAGCAATTCTAGATTCAACCATAATTAAGCAGGTATTAATAGAGCTAGCAAATCTTACCAGGACAAAGAATAATGATTTTGGACCAATAAGCAATAATGAGCTTAGTGTTATTTTTAATAATATAACAGGAAGAACGGTTACTGATGAGTCAGCAATTATGCTATCCCGGTTACCATCTTTTGGACGCGTAGGTAATGATAGCTCTGATTATCAATTTATAGATATGTACATGCTCGATGGTTTGAGAGCAGAGTATATGGTCGCACATTATGACTCCGATTCAATAATAAAAAAATCAAACTGGATAAATCCGCTTAGAGAATTTGGTCAAAGATTGTTTTTTTATAAGATTGATATTAATGAAGCAACTAAAATAGTGAGCAAAATATCTTATTGGTCAAACTCTAACTCCCAAGCAGCAGCTGATTTACTTTGTGCATTCCTCTCAGAAGAAGAGAGCGACAAATTAGTCGACTTTCGCAATATTCAAATTAAAGATTGCTTCATCGAAAAAATAGATTTAAGTAGTATTCCTTTGGGTAACTTGAGTATTAATTCTTGCATTATCGAATCCATAGATATTAGTGACTGTTTTATCGAGCCTAAAAATAGTTTACTCATTGATGACTGCGATATAAACATTGTATCAGGGGTATCAGATGCTTCGGCACTTCCTAATTACTTCACTAACTGCAAGGTTAGCCAATTTAGCTCAGTTAACACCACTTCAAAAATAAAATCGCTAGGTTTTGGCACTCATCAAATGGCACTTCTTTCATGCATTAGGCGAGTTTATCTTCAGCATGGCCGGGGGAGAAAGGAGCGTTCCTTCATTAAAGGATTCAAAAATCAGCAAGAAAAGAAAGCAATTACATTGATAGTTGATCTGATGCTCAAAAGTAATGTTATCGAAAGGATTAACGGGGATGAGGGATATATTTATAAACCTGTGAATTCAGAAAGACATCGGATGACCCTAATTATGAAAGAAATGAACACATCTAAAGACAAATTATGGCAGGAAGTCAGCAGGTTAGATTCTCTATATTGATATTATTATATATAAGCCACCTAATTAGGTGGCTTGCTGTACTATCATCGACAAATGAATCATCTAATTCAATACTCAGTTTGAAGAAAATGCTTTACACCTTCATATAACTTAGCAGAAATTAGATCGCATGCGAGCTCTATTTTTCTTAAAGCTCACAAGAAAATAGCATTATAACGCGAGTACTTTTTTTAACTCTGTTTTATCCTTGTAGACATCCAGAATAAAGTGAACCCATTCCTGGCAATATAGATATCCATCAAATCCTTCAATATACCCACAGTATTTCCCTTTAAATGTTTTGTCAATTCCAATTGGCCTAGCTTCATAATGTTTCCAAAATTTAGTATGAGTTGTAACATTGAAGCTTTTTTCTTTCTTTTGAATTAATGAAACAACTTTTGTTGGCTTTAATTTGAACTGATTTTCAACGTTTTTTATGAAGGCTATGCCAGACTCATACTTTTCTAATTCATCCTCACTTAGATTATTGACATTTATGAATTCAATTGCCAAGTCTGATTGTTTGGCGTTTTTCCCGACTAATGGTACCAGTAACGCTCTTAATCTATATTGCTGACTTTGAACTATATCATCAGAAAGCTCATTTCTATAATCATCCATGAATTTTTTTACTACATTAAAATTTTCTGTTTGAAATTGCTTTATAGCATCAATTTGTGCTTGCTGACTTGTCCTGGTTAACTGCATTGCAAGCGCCAAATTAATCATCAGTGCATTTTCTTCCCCGAACTCCTTTATAAGAATGTTCTCAAAATTATTAATTGCTGACTGACACTCCCCAAATGCTAATAAATCAATAGCAGGAAGCCCTCGATGCTCAATTATATTCCTTAATCCGATGAGGAAAAGCAAGTTTGCTTTTTCTGCTGATTCAATGCCTGACCAATATTCTTGGCAGCATTTTTTTAACTCCCAAGCCTTCTCTTGCCCATCGACCAACTTTGGTTTTCCATCAGTTTCGAGATAACAATATTGTGTACCATTCTTAGAAAAGATCGCATGAAAAAGTGATGTATATGCAATAATGATATTAACTATGAAACCAAAAGTTTTGAATTCAGTAAAAGGATTATTATATATTGAAACTGCAAGCAATGCAAATTCCCTTGCTTTTTTTAAATTAATACTTCGCTCTGACTGAGGAATAGAGTCCATATGTTTCTGAGAATTTATGTGTCGAAAGTCTTCCTTGCTAATATATTTTATTCCAAGAGTAGTGTATTGCTGACCATCTCTAGAAATGAATTTATTCCACGTCTTGGTTGGGTATGTTTTGCATGTTTGGACTTTCCATCCAGTAGCAGCTGCTAACTCCTCTATCGTAAACGACTCTTGATTTTTCTCTCTCGAAACTAAAAAATCATATGCCAAGTCAACTTTATTATATTTACTCACTTGGTTCTCCTTACTCTGATGTTCTTATTGCTGAAGTAGAATTTTGCACCAAAGGTACGAACAGATTGTTTATATGAATGGAAGTAGTTGAAGTTACATTACAGTCACATACAAAAAAATTCAACCAAATACATAGTTGCGCTGATTTACGGATTATTAGGTCGCGGGCCTTTCTTATTCTGTTTCGCTCGAATAGTTTTCCGCCCTTTTTTCGTTTCAATCAGTAACTGCTCGCGGCAGCGCTGCTCTGCTTCTTCCGGTTTTAGGCTCATATCTTTTACAGCAGTGACTGTTGGCCTCCATGTCAGCGCGGCTTCCTCATCAATCGATATGCGTAAGTCACTCGCATTGCGTGCGAAGGCTTGCTCTGAGCTTTCCCGTGGGTATTTTCTTAGCCTTCTGGTGATTTCCTGTCTTTGCTGGCGTGAATATAGTCTTAAATCTTCAATATTCCGCGGAAGTTCAATCCTTTCTGATGGTGTTTTTTTGTACACCCCGGCGCTCGCCGTACAGTTATTGACAGAACTCCAAGGGGCCGCGTCACGGCCTTCTAAGGTCAAATTCTCGACCGACGATGGCTTATGCTTCGGTACGATTTTGTAATCGTTGGTGCGGGTATAAATGACCGATTCACTGACCGTAAAAGGACAATAGACGCCGCTGATTTTGGCGACTGTGTCACCATAATCATTGCCGTTTTCGGTGTATTCGTAATTGAGACGAACACGCAAACAATCGCGAGTTACAAACGGGCCGCCCTGGGCGTTGACGTATCCCGGCCAGTCGGGCGCATCAGCAGCAGCACGGGCAGCTTCAAGTTCCGGGTGCAAGACAAGCTCACGACTTCCTAGGCGCCTTAGCTCGCGCCATGTGGATACAGGCGCGCCGCCAATCTGTTGAAACTGGCGAATACTCCAGCGTGAAGCCCACGCCCGCACGCGCTTTGCCATCTCTTTAACGGGTTTGCCTGACTCGTGATCAAACTCGCCATCCATTCCATAACCGTCGATATTTTTTGAGATGTACTTTGCGATGTATCCCGTTGCCGATCCAAACTCTTCATCAATTGGTTTGGCAGTAAAACGATACTGAGCCGCGCCGGGTTCGCTTCCATCCACCTGGAGGGCGTACTCATGAAAAATTTCAGTGGCAAGCTCCACCTCTTCCGGGCGGAGAAATAACAGCAGGTGCCAGTGCGGCGTTCCGTCGTGATGTGGTTCGGCTACACGGAAACCAAATGTGCGGATGCCTTCCCTTCCCCATTTGGCGCGTACACGTGACCAGACGTTGCAAAGGTACTTTTGAGTTTTGCGTGGGCTGGCATTGCAGTATTTATCGTTGCGCTTGCCGGAATGCACATGTGTGGCGTGATAACGTGACGGTGCGGTCAACGTGTAGAACATGCCAACCAGTCCCATCTCGTTAGCCATATCCTCAAAACCGCGCATGCGCACCATCAATTCATGACGGGCGATCTTCGGGTTGGAAACGCTGCCCATGACCTTATCGAGCAAGGAGGTACGCTCGCCAGTGTCCTGGTCTTCCAGCTCCATCGCCTGAAGGTATTCAAAGTTGGTTTTTTTTTGAGCTATCCACTCCCTGAGGCAAGGCTCAGAGCAATAGGGTGATGCCACTTTGCTGACGTAGCTAGTGGCGATCAGGAGGTGCTCGCGCCAGCGGTCATGGATTTTGCGGAGCTTACCTAACCACCACTTTTCCGTTTGAAGTCTGGCAATAACACGCAATGCATCTTCTGCTGTCAGTGCTTCATCGCAATACTGTTTCCAGCCAGGGATCGCAATATTGAGTGAGGACGCTTTACTGGCAATAGCGCCGTAAGCGTAGATCGTGGAAAACTCCACATCTGCCGTTTTCTCGTACCGAAAATCAAACTCGCGCATAAACTCGCTTTTCATCAGATTGGCGAGCCTATAGGCCAGTCGTTTCAGGCGCTTTTTATCTGCCCATGGCAGCAGATGAAAATCATCACGTAGCGGAAAGAGAATTGCAGGCAGATTACTTTGCGGCAGATATTGTGCGTTTACCGCATCAACACGACGCAATACATGGCGCTCAAACGTGTTGAATAACCAGCGTACAGCCTCTTTCCGGTCCCTACTGTCCAGAGTTTCCAGGTGCATTGAAAAGCGCTTGCGGATAAACGCAGGGAGAGCCTGGACGCGGCGCCGCAGATGACGCGCCAGTCTTGCGCGATAAAAAGCCCTGCGCGCCTCCCCATCACGAGGGCGCAACGGTACCCGATAAACAACATCAACAAGATCGCTATAGGCAAGTGCCTTACGCTCGCCTTTTGGGGTGAGATACTCAATTGCAGGCTCTTCGGCGTCGCTTGGATTAATAGCCCGCCGTGGGGCATTCCAGCTCCATGCCAGGACTGTGGAATCAGGCATAGCTCACCGTCGTTATCTTACTTTGCAAAGCCAATGCCTCAACAAGCCGGCGCGCCAAACATTTCGGCATATGCCGCATCACCCATCACCGCCCCACAGTCCGGGCAACCTCCACCACTAGAACGACCGCAACCGCCACACACGCGAAGTACGCCAATCACTTCACCGGCCATATCGCGGGTTTTGGCGCTAACGGAACGTCGAACTCTGAAGGCGTGGAGATTGAAAGCGGAGTAGATCTGGCGTGTTTCTGGTGTGTCACTATTCGAGATGATCGAGCGCGTTCCATGCTGGCGATTAACGTCCAGCAACGCCGTAACCAAAGCGCGGTGATCATCCAGGGTAAATGGCTTGCCGTAAGCGGTAAAATTGGCTGTTTTGCTAGTCGGGATGTACGGCGGATCGCAGTAAATCACGGAGTCCAGGCGATTCCTGGCGACGTATGGAATGGAAGTACGAAAATCATTACAAAGAAAGAGCGCGTGAGTATCCCGCGCCTTTTCGGCAAATAGGCGCATTTCTGCTTCTGGAAAATAAGGCGCCTTATAGCTGCCAAATGGAACATTGAAACCGCCATCCCTGTTGGTGCGATAAAGCCCGTTAAAGCAGTGGCGGTTCAGGTATAAAAATGAGGCCGCCCACCGTACAACGTAATCATCTGCACACTCGTCATCCCACGACAGGTGGTTGAACAACTTGCGCTCTTCGTAATAGCTATCTTCGTTATTGCCATTTCTGAATACGTTCCTGGCGATTAGTATCAATCTTTCAGGGTCTTCCCTGAGCGCGCGGAAGAAATTGATCAATGCGCGATTGCTGTCACAAAGCACATAGCGGCGGTATTCCGTATTCATAAAGACTGTGCCACTGCCTATAAAGGGCTCAATCAAGCAATCGGCTTTAGGTAAGTGCTTCAGCAGCTCCGGCAACACGCGGGTTTTACCGCCAGCCCACTTAAGAGGTGACTTAATCATTTGCGGCATTCCTGGTTATAGGTTTCATGGGTCATCAGTCGCCACTGCTTACCACCGTTTTTGCTGAGCAAACGCCAACGGAGGCCAATGCGGATCACGAGATAGGCGTGTGGCTTGACGCGGGTGTAATTACGCTGTCCACGAGCAAAGCAATTCAGGGCGGCAAGCGCCCTCTTACAAACCGGCAACGGCGCGTTACAAACAACAGATAAATGCGAATGCATGGCGGCCCTCACAGCGATCCAATGTGTGGGGAGGTTAAGCGCTGCCAGATTTCGCAGACTTGTTCCGCTTGATATCGCGCGTCAGTGAGCGTGTAACATGCCAGGGCGCTTCTCGCATGAGGCGCATAGTCTGTGGCAGCAGCAAGGTCGAGAAGTGAACGAATGCAGCGGTATTTTGTGCCTTCAGGTAAAATGCCTGACACCTCTAAGCGATCCACGGCATAACGAAGTGAAACCAGTTTTTCCGGGGCATCTTTGAACCATACGAATAACGCCGCGTTCCGGGGACAGGTGTTGTCGGCGATGAAAGCAGCAAGGCTGCAAAGTGCATCTTCTTCAGCTTCGGTTGCGCTCATTACTTCGGCGCGCCAGTGAGAGTCTTTTTTCATCCAATCGAATGCCGTACTAATGCTGATATGGCCCTTCAAGCTTTCAGATTTACGAATGTCTATCGAAGAATAAAAAACCTTTCCGATCTGCCCTGTTGAGGGTTCAAAAAACACAGCTTCAATGGCACACAGAGGTGATGACGGTTTCTTACTAACGTTAATCAAATCGATCATTACGTGATTCATGGTCTACTGCCCTCGCTGGTGGTTGTTTCGTGGTTGGCTATCCACTGCTCAAGTGCTGAATAAATCTCTTCGGGGGTAAGGCCTTGCTCTTTCAGCAGGCCCATACGGATGCGCAGCAATCCTAGTAAGTGGGCGCGCTCGCCTTTGCGCGCATTGGTGCTGATACCCATAAACTCTGGATCGCTTATTCCGCCTTCCGGCTTTATTGACGTAACCGACATGCAACCTCCTAAAAAAGGCAAACGAATCCCCGGCAAAGTGAATGCCGTTATTTTTAAATCGGGTTAATTAATTGTTTGGACGCGGTTTTCTTTTAATCTGCTTAAATATCCTTTCATGCCAGTAATACATGAAATCAATAAAGGTCATTCGCGCGCGATCGTGATTACCGCGAATGGCTTTTTCGAGCCCGTAAATTATTAAATCTTTAGACGGGCTTTTTGAACTAATGGTGATACGAGCACCATTTTTTAGATGTACAGTGAACCCCTGCTCGGCACTTTCCACTGCTTCTCGAATCAGCATTTCCTCTTCCCAAGATGTTTTTTCTTCGGTGAACATGGCGTACTCCGATGATCAGTTAAAGCGAGGGGGCTCCAGCCGCCAGGAGGCTTCAGCTCCCAGTTTCAGGTGTTCCAGGATCTCCGGTGTAACCTCTACGGTTACAGCCTGGGGCTGAACAAACTTCATAGCCCTCTTCAGTTGCTCAGCGCCCAGAGATAGCAGGTCATATGGTTTAGGGATATCACCATCGGTGACGGAAATAATGATGTTGCGGAGTTCTTCAAGAGTGCATTCATCATTCTCGCCTTGAAGCATTGCGAAATGATAAAGGTGGGATACGCCATGGCGTAAAAGCTGGAGAGAGTAATCATGATTCCATTCCAGAAACTCTTTATTGAAATGGAAGCATTGTAAAAGCGAGTTAATTTTGTCTGCATATTCGAGTTTCATTTTCGCCCCCAGAGATTAAAAAGCAATAAACCGCTTTTTACTCATGATTCTGTCAATCGTTCGGCATGCTTCTGATAAAGCAAAGTCAATGCCGTAATAATGGCCTGTGTGCGTAATTTGATAGCGCTGGCGGTTGTACGGTTTTTTGCGTGGGAGTTTCAGAATAGTAAAACCACAGTAGAGGCTGGTTTTGCTATTGAGTTGTGATACTGATCCGCGGCTACCGTTCTTCATGTTTCCTCCCCTGAAACCGGCTATCGACCTGACTCACCGAGACCAAGCCACATCAACCACCCTTCCCTAATCTCCTTTGGACGACTTTCGTAGGCCAGTTTCATGCCGTTGTTCCAGGCTGGAAGGTAAACCCAGTACTCGCCCGCACGGCCAGATGTAGACAGGGGATCGGTCATCTCGATTACAGGAAGCTTCCCTTTCTCGATCATTCCTCTTACCGCAGCCGGCGTTTTCCCGATGAGTCTGGCAAATTCCTGATAAGGAACCGCATCGGTCGTGCTTGTGATTTGCTTTACCATTAACATTTCCTCGTTATTCGGTTCATGGATTGCTCTTAATGGCTTATAGTTGGCTTTAGTGTTCAATACTAAACACTTAATTGTTTACATCTAAACACCATACTATTGAGATCTAAACACCATGTCAAACGCGTTAAACGAGAAAATCGTCTTAATAAGAAAGTCTGAGTATCTAAGTAGACAGCAACTATCTGATCTAACAGGAATTCCTTATGGGACTTTAAGTTATTACGAAAGCGGACGCTCAACCCCACCAACCGACGTAATGATGAAGATTCTGCAAATACCTCAATTTACTAAATACACACTGTGGTTCATGACCGATCAGGTTTCGCCTGAAGCCGGTCAAATCGCACCGGCACTCGCACACTTTGGGCAAGACTTAACAACCTCGCAGCACTCAGACCAAAAGACTGGTTAACAATTAACCAGTCCTACATACATTTCAAATGTCTATTATTGGTCGAAAAGTATTCATCACATAATTGCAACGCGTTGAGGCCTAAAGGCAAACGCACCCATCGGAGGGTTTTCTTATGACTATTAAGAAACTCGATGATGGTCGATATGAAGTGGACATCAGGCCTGCTGGTCGCAATGGAAAGCGTATCCGCAGGAAGTTTGATAAGAAAAGTGAAGCGGTAGCTTTCGAGAAGCATACTCAGTTCAACCATCACACCAAAGAATGGTTATCAAAACCGACGGATAAGCGGCATCTGTCTGAACTGATACAGCTTTGGTGGAATTTGAAAGGCAAGCATGAGGAGCACGGTAGGATAAACCGCAACAAGTTAGATATTTTTTGCAGGATTACCGACGATCCTTGTGCTTTTCAGATTACGAAAGCGCTGATTAGTCAGTATTACGCGGCAAGAAGAAGTCAGGGCATTAAAGCTTCTACCATTAACCGTGACCTAAACAGCATCAGTGGCATGTTCACAGCGCTTATCGAGGCCGAGTTGTTTTCGGGTGAACATCCGATCAGGGGCAGGAAGAAGTTGAAAGAAGAAGTCCCCGAAACTGGCTATCTGACAGAGGACGAAATCAAGCACTTGCTCTTTAGACTGGATGGCGACAACAAGAAGATAGCCGTTCTCTGTTTGAGTACAGGTGCTCGTTGGGGTGAAGCGGCTCGACTCAAGGCAGAAAACATCATACAGAACCGTGTGACGTTCGTTAAAACCAAGAGTAACAAGCAGCGGACTGTTCCAGTTTCAGCGGAAGTGGCAAAACTCATAGCGGATGGTAAGCGAGGGTTGCTATTTGGTAAGGCGTCTTATTCTGACTTCAGACAGATACTCAGGGAAGTAAAACCTGATCTTCCGACCGGCCAGGCGACGCATGCACTACGCCACAGTTTCGCGACGCACTTTATGATTAATGGGGGAAGCATTATTACGTTACAGAGGATCCTTGGGCATGCACGAATTGAGCAAACTATGGCCTACGCTCACTTTGCGCCCGAATACCTCCAAGACGCGATCTCGCTTAACCCGCTGAGAGGTAGCGCTGATGTGTGAAACGTCCACATAATGTCCACAGATGGGTAATTAGTTATGGCTTTCAATGGTCTTGCGTGCCGCGCAACCCCGCATTGTACCGTTGAAAGCCCCTTGTTCCGGGTGTTTCCAACGCACCCGACGGGGCTTTTTTCCCACCCTCGATGCAGGTATTCTCCCGACAGATGTGTTAAATTTTGTGTATCTCTGTTAATTCTGCGCTAATTGTCGTTTTGCATAGCTTGCCGGTAGTTACGATTAGCGTTCGGGAGCCGTATTCCTCATGTCCGATTTTCTCCTCGCTCGCGTTTCACAAACGCTCGCCAATGAACACACCCTGGAAACATTGGTTCGACAGCTGCTTGAGATGCTGGAGCTTGTTACCCGAATGGAATCTACCTACCTGACTCGTATTGACTTCGAGGCGCAGCGCCAGCAGATTATGTACGCGCACAATAGCAGCGAAATGCAGATCCCTGAAGGTTTCTCCGTTCCCTGGAATGACTCCCTGTGTAAACGTGCGCTGGACGACCGCTGCATATTCAGCAACGATGTCGCCGAGCGCTGGCGTTCGTGTATCGCCGCCCAGGATTTGGGTATCGCAACCTTTTTCAGCATCCCCGTGCGCCTGACCGATGGCTCATTATTCGGCACGCTCTGCGCCACCAGCCGGGAAAGACAGCCCTATAACATTGAGGGTGAGCAGGTGATGAATCTGTTTGCCAACCTCATTTCGCACTATGTTGAGAAAGAGACCCTGGTGCAGCAGCTTCGGGCAGCAAACGTCGCGCTGGAGATGCACTCGTACACCGATGAGCTCACCGGTTTGCCGAATCGCCGCTCGTTGTTCAAGCATCTTGCCGCACAGTTTGCGCAGGCCAGAGAACGCCAGCGCAGCGTACTGCTCATTTTTATCGATCTCGATGATTTCAAGGCAATCAACGACCGATTCGGTCACCCCTGCGGTGACAGCTTTCTGATTCAGGTTGGAGAACGCCTGTTGGCCCGCGCCCGCCGCGGCGATATTGTTGGCCGCCTGGGCGGCGATGAATTTTTGCTGGTTGGCCTATGTTCCGAAGCGGAGGAACAACAGGAGTATATTGCCGCTTTACGTAAAGAGCTAACGGGGAGCTATTTCCTTGGCGCGCACCGAATTAACTATCCCGGCGCCAGCTTTGGCGTGATTGAAGCCGACCCACAGGCAATGGACGTTGAGCAAGCGCTACGAAGCGCCGACGACGCGATGTATCAGGATAAAAAGTCACGTCGCCAGGGAACATTTTTTCATATTGACTAATATACGGTGAAATCCCGTATCATATTAAGCACGATTCGCACCTACAGGGGCTCAATAATGAGACTGGGTATTCTATTTCCGGTGGCTATTTTTATCGTCGCCGTTGTTTTTCTGGGCTGGTTTTTTGTCGGCGGCTATGCGGCACCGGGCGGGGCGTAATGAAGAAAAGCACCATTATTATGCTTATTGTCGCAATTGTGGCCGTGGCGGGTACGCAGCTGGGCTGGTGGTAAAACCAGGAATATTCGCTCTTCAGACTGGCAAACATTGCGGAATTTTCTTATCTACTCAATAACTTAAAAGAATAGACTCACTTCATCAGCCGTTTGCGCTTGTCGCCGTTCGCGGACAGATTTAACTGGAGAAGTGAGAAATGAAAAAATCGATCGTGTTGCCGTTAGTGCTCGCGCTTTGCACGCTATTATCGGGATGTATCGTCGACAGAGGCTATCACCACGGGCACCGTCATCATCATCACGACGACAGAGGCTGGCGATAAAGCGCAAAACATCACAAGGCGAACTTCGGTTCGCCTTGTCGCATACGATTAGTCCCGGCGGTCGGAGCCCAAAAAAAGGAATCCCAGCGGAATGGAGAACAGCAGCGTAAACACGATGCTATAAACCGTCACCATCGCCCCTTGCAGGAAAAACATTGAAGTCGTCCACTCTGAGTACGGCATATTGTACTCGCTCACCACGCCGCCAAAGGTTGCACGTCCTACCACGATAAGCGCGATGGCAAATATCGCCGCTATCGACATAAAGAACTTCTTGCTGTTTTTATTGCTGGTGAGTTTCTGCAGAATCATCCGGGTTCCCTTTTTTCTGAGCGATAATCGGCTGTATATGTAACACCAATGCAATCAAAATTGAAGGGAATTTGTTACAAAGCACAGAGAGTCAGCGGCGGGCCGGTGGCATATACCGGCCCCAACGATTACGACTGTAGCGTTGCCAGACGAGCGGCAAAACCGACAAACACGAGGCCAATCAGGCTATTACCGATTTTCGCCAGTTTCTTTTTCGTTTTTACGTAGCGCGTGACGAAAGAGCCGGAGACGATAAGGAAGCTCATGTAAATAAAGCTAATTATCTCCAGGGTCAGCGCCAGAATAAAGAACGCCAGCCCGGGCGTTCTGGCATTGACGTCAATAAACTGCACGAAGAATGAGACATAAAAAAGAATCGCTTTCGGATTCGTCAGGCTGAGGGTCAGCGAACGCTTAAGAATCGCGCTCCCCGGCTCGGAATCAGAAGACGAATGCCCATCGCGCTGCGTCAACACCGCGTAGAGCATCTTCCCGCCCATCCACAGTAGATAAATCGCCCCCAGGTAGCGGACGATATTGAATAATACCGGCGTGGTCTTGATGAGGGTCGCGACCCCGGCAAACGCCAGAAACATCAGAATGGCATCACCGATAAACACGCCCGCTGCCGCGAGATAGCCTTTTTTCACGCCGTGAGCGACGCCCGTCTTGAGGACAAAAAAGGTATTGGGACCGGGCACCAGAATGATAAAGATAGCCCCAACCAGATAGGTCAGGTAATTCAGTACACCAAACTCAGCGAACACAACGCACTCCTTCGCTTACAACAAAAATATGATCCCGCGCACGTTAACGCAACCGGGACCATTTTGAAAGCGCCGCGAGTGCGGAGGGCTTAATAGAGCGAAGTTTCGCCCAGCGGACGGGTTTTAAAACGGCGATGAACCCACAGATATTGTTCAGGGGCGCGCAGGATCTCTTTCTCGATAATCTTGTTGATATAGCTCGCCGCATCCTGTTTATCTTCTCCAGGATAGTCGCGCATCACATCGCTGATATGCAGGCTATAACCTTTGCGGTCCGCTTTACGCACCATGCTGATCGTCAGCATTTTTGCGCCCGACAAACGAGAAAGCACGTAGGTGCCGTTGGTCGTCGCCGCTTGCTGGACCGAGAAGAACGGGGCAAATACGCTCCCCTTCGGGCCGTAGTCCTGATCCGGCGCGAACCACACCGCTTCGCCCGACTTTAACGCATGCACCAGTCCGGATAAATTTCGGCGGTCGATCATCGCCTTGTTCGAGCGCAGGCGACCGCGCGTCTGCACCCACTCCATCAACGGACTGTTATGCGGACGGTAGGTTGCCATCATGGGGCGACACAGCCCCATCGTGCGGCCACCCAGTTCAAGAGACATAAAGTGGACGCCGACAACCATCACGCCTTTCCCTTCGCTCAGCGCATTGTTGAGGTTGACCATCCCCTCGACGTCAAACCATTTTTTCACTCGCTCATCGCTCCAGAACCACGCCATACCGGTTTCAATCAGCCCCATTCCCAGAGACATGAAATTTTGCTCGATCAGCTTTTCGCGCGCCGCTGGCGACATTGTGGGGAAGCAGAGTTCGAGATTACGTCTGGCGATATGCTCACGACGTTTAAGGAAGCGCCGGGAGGCGCGTCCCGCGCTGGTGCCGATAAGATGCAAAACGGGATAAGGAAGCTGGACAATCAGCCAGAGTACGCCCAGGCCAAACCAGGTACCCCAATTACGAGGGTGAAGAAGACTTTTATTAAAAGCGTAAGACATGTTTTTTCCTGTAAACATTAGAACATGAGGTAACGCTTAAGGAAAAAACGAGTCCCTTCATCTGTCATTAGGCGGTACGTGTAGCAGGTCAGACAATAATAATCCTGTTAAATTCACTGCGGCAAGTAAAAAACGACGCCAGCAGAAAAAAACACATTACCCGCACACCTGTAACAAAATGTAAAACAAAAAATGAATAAATCATTACAAATATCCGCCACAAGAATGATTAACACGCTAATCATTCATCATAAGGCAGGCTGTTCTCGAAGCAGGAGAACGCTGCGCTCCCTGCAGGCAACGGCGGAGGCCGCGTCAGGACAGGGCTGCGCAGCAATGGTACCGGGATAATTTTGGTTTTCCGTTATCCCTTTAACCGCGTCAGCACTTACGCTACCCATTTATCTCTCTTAACGCTTTTTGATTTAACAGAAGAATATAAGAGAGCTTCCCGAAGCCAAAGTTGAAATAAGAATCACCTTATTTTACTTTCCTGACAATAATTAATAATTATCGACAATTATCCATTTCGCCACCGTTATTTCGGACTTTTTACCTGAATTGCTTTAACCGAGCAGCAGGCAATAAAGTTTAAATGCTTTTTATGACGTTGAAAAAAGCGCAGCATTGATAAAAATCTCGGACGATTCTCGCGCTTTAGCAAGCCATTGCAGACAATTTTTAGCGCCTGTATAAAACCTTCATCTTTCATTAACCCTCGCGGCGACATCAGCGACATCGGTCCTGATGAATGCTTACGGCATCAAAGCCGCTCCGTTGGAAAAGGGTCCGCCAGGCGGCAGCGCTCAGCGGGCTGACGTTGGATTTCACGACCCCCTGCAGCTGTCGCCGGGCGTCCTCTCCCAGCGTATCATGCGTATACATGATATCGTGCGTCAGCAAACGGCCACCGGGCTTGAGAACGCGAAAATATTCTGCCACCAGTTTTTCTTTGGCTTTATCCGCATACATGGTGAGCATCGCTTCATTTATCACCACATCAAACGTCTCGTCGGCAAATGGCAGCCGACCCGCATTCGCCTCCATCACTATCACCCGATGATCCACACCTTCGCGAACGATATTTTGCCGGGCTTTCGCCAGAGCGCCTTTATCCATATCGATGGCGTAAACGGTACAGTGAAAACGCTGCGCCAGCTCAATAGAGGTTGTCCCCATATTACAGGCCACCTCCAGGACTTTATTGTCGGCGCTAAACCCTGCCTGCTTAAATAGCCACTCAGTGGCCTCAATGCCGCCGGGACGTAAGCGGGTTTTCCCCAAACTTGCCAAAAAAGTATGTCCGGCTTTTTCGCTAGCGTTCATCTGACTCTCCTTACCTCATAAGATGCATTATAAATACAACATTAAAGTGAGGGAGGGAATAATGATAATGAATTTTATTTGCATTAAGGACGAGGTTAAAGAAAACGTGCTATGAGGAATAAAATATATTCAATGTTTAACAATTACTTATCGTTACTAAAGTTCTGTATGGCCCGTATTGCTGGCGCGACTTATTGAAATGATAACCATTCTCATATTAGCATGTGCCGTATTGATCAACTCTCCTGAACCTGGCTATGCCCTCTTCTTCCGCCATCGCCTCTCCGCTAACGCTTGCCTCGCTCTATAGCGATCATCATGGTTGGCTGAAAAAATGGCTTACCTGTAAGCTGCAATCCGCTTATGACGCCGACGACGTAGCGCAGGATACCTTTGTCCGAATTATGGCCAACGAGTCGCTGCTGACGATTCGCGATCCAAAATCCTTTCTCTGCACGATTGCTAAACGGGTGATGATCGACCTGTTCCGCCGTAACGCCCTGGAGCGTGCATGGTTAGACATGCTTTCGCAGCTTCCCCCAGAGCTCTCTCCCTCACCGGAGCTACGGCAGAGCCAGCTCGAACTGTTACAGCAGATTGATGCCATGTTGGACGGGCTTAACGCAAAAGTCCGGGAAGCGTTTTTGCTCTCGCAGCTTGAAGGGCTGACCTATGCCGAAATCGCCAGCCGCCTGGCGGTTTCCGTAAGCTCGGTTAAGAAATATATCGCGAAAGCCACCGAGCACTGTCTACTGTTTCGACTGGAGAATGGCCTGTGAAACCGACGCTGAGCGAATCTCGTCGTCAGGCGCTGCGCTCCGCCTCGCACTGGTACGCGGTGCTCAGCGATGGATGCGTGAGTCCGCAGCAGGAGGCCCGCTGGCAGCAGTGGTATGAGCAAAACAAAGAAAATCAGTGGGCCTGGCAGCAGGTAGAAAACCTGCGACAGCAGATGGGGCAACTGCCGGGCGGCCTGGCCAGCCGTGCCCTTAACGATAGCCGACTGGCGCGTCGCCACGTACTGAAGGGTCTGATGCTTTTGCTGGTCATCGGAGGCAGCTGGCGGCTCTGGGATTCCGAACTGGCGGAGGGCCTGGGCGCCGACTACCGTACGGCGAAAGAAATACCTCGCCAGCAGCAGCTTGCCGACGGTTCGCTCCTAACGCTGAATAGCGAAAGTGCCGCCGACGTCCGTTTTGACAGACGACAGCGCATGGTTCATTTACGCTACGGCGAAATCGCCATCAGGACCGCTCACGACAGCCTGCAGCGTCCTTTCCGCGTGCAAACGCGGGAAGGCACGCTCACCGCGCTCGGTACCGAATTCACCGTCCGTCAGTTTGCCGGCGGCACCCGGCTGGCGGTACAGCAGCATGCCGTGGAGGTGGTTTTACCATCCGGCAGCGTCCAAATCGTCAACGCCGGGGAAAGCCTGTGGTTTACCCGCAATCGCTTCTTCGCCCTGGTTAAGTTCAACGACGGCGAGGATAGCTGGATCAGAGGCGTGCTGACCTTCCGCGACGCCCCGTTAAGCGAGGTGGTCGAAACCCTCGCCCGCTATCGCTCCGGGGTGTTGCGCTGCGATCCCGCGGTGGCCGAATTACGCCTGAGCGGCACCTTTCCGCTGGAGGATCCTGACGCCATCCTGAAGGTTATTGCGCAAACGCTGCCGATTTCATTACGGTTTGTCACTCGCTACTGGGTGACGCTCGTTCCAGCCTGAGAAGAAAAATCGAAAAAATTCTCATTATCTATTGTCCCTTTTCCCGGCCCGTTCGACTTATTAGATGAATATAACCATAAACGTTCGTGGAGAAGAGATGACGCCTTTTCGCGTTTTACGCACACCGATGCCTCTGGTAATAGCAATCCGTTTAACGCTGCTGCCGCTAGCAGGGCTGGCTGCCGCGCCGATATACGCCGCCGCGCAGTATGACATCGCCGCCGGGGGATTAGACAACGCCCTGAACCAATATGCCGCCCGCAGCGGTATCACGCTTTCCGCCGACGCCAGCCTGACGCGCGGCAAGCATAGCCCGGGCCTGCACGGCAGCTTCGAAACCGAAGAGGGGTTACGCAGGCTGCTGAACGGCAGCGGATTACGGCTAAAGCCGCTGGGCAAGAATGCCTGGACCCTGGAGCCCGCTCCTGACAGTTCAGACTCCACCCTCACCGTCGTCGGGGACTGGCTTGGCGACGCGCGCGAGAATGATGTCTTTGAACACGCCGGCGCCCGCGACGTTATCCGTCGGGAGGATTTCGCCAAAACCGGAGCCGCCACGATACGCGAAGTGCTGAACAGGATCCCCGGCGTCAACGCGCCGGAAAATACCGGTACAGGCAGTCACGATCTGGCAATGAACTTCGGTATTCGTGGCCTCAACCCGCG
>Ga0153980_1000091_pt1 | contig 54385 bp, 51 predicted proteins | sample TSGA064MetaG_FD_104722 | JGI IMG/M metagenome (GOLD analysis project Ga0153980, IMG submission 104722) | Attine ant fungus gardens microbial communities from Georgia, USA - TSGA064 MetaG | ecosystem: Host-associated > Fungi > Mycelium > Unclassified | place: USA: Georgia, Magnolia Springs State... | reverse complement strand
ATCGGCAGCGCCGAAAAAAGCCAGGTGCAGCACATGGTGCGAACGCTGCTGAAGCTTTCCGCCAACCCGCAGGCAGACGCCGCCGATGCGCTGGCTATTGCCATCACGCATTGCCACCTTAGCCAGAACGTTAACCGTCTGGGCGAAGGCAAGCTCAATCTGGCGCGTGGCCGCCTGCGTTCCTGATAAGCTGGATATCTAACCAGCTTTTTTTATGATATAAATCCCCGCATTAACCTATTTCTGAAGGAAGCTTAAGGTGATTGGTCGTCTGAGAGGCAATATTCTGGAAAAACAGCCGCCGCTGGTGCTGCTGGAAGTCGGCGGCGTAGGCTATGAAGTGCACATGCCGATGACCTGTTTTTACGAGCTTCCCGAACTGCAACAAGAAGCGACGGTGTTTACCCATTTTGTGGTACGTGAAGACGCACAGCTGCTGTTTGGCTTCAACAGCCGTCAGGAGCGGGCGCTGTTTCGCGAGCTGATCAAAGTTAACGGCGTCGGGCCAAAGCTGGCGCTGGCCATTCTTTCCGGCATGTCCGCACAGCAGTTTGTTACGGCCGTAGAGCGTGAAGAGATCGCCGCGCTGGTCAAGCTGCCTGGCGTGGGTAAAAAGACCGCCGAGCGCCTGGTGGTAGAAATGAAAGACCGCTTTAAAGGCATGCACGGCGACCTGTTCGCTGCCGATGCGCCGTTTGCGCTGACCAGCGAAGTCCAGGCACCTGCGGCGGGCAATAATGCGGAAGAAGAAGCCGTTGCCGCGCTGGTATCGCTGGGGTATAAACCTCAGGAAGCCAGCAGAATGGTCGGTAAAGTGGGCCGTCCGGATGCAGATTGTGAAACGCTGATCCGCGAAGCCCTGCGCGCAGCTATTTGAGGTAAAGCATGATTGAAGCCGACCGCCTGGTCTCGCCGGGAACCTTCAGCGAAGAAGAAGTGATTGACCGCGCCATCCGTCCAAAGCTGCTGGAAGAGTATGTCGGCCAGCCGGTGGTGCGTGAACAGATGGAAATTTTCATCCAGGCCGCGAAAATGCGCGGTGACGCGCTGGATCACCTGCTGGTATTCGGGCCGCCGGGCCTGGGGAAAACCACGCTGGCCGGTATTGTCGCTAACGAGCTGGGCGTTAACCTGCGCACCACTTCCGGCCCGGTGCTGGAAAAAGCGGGCGATTTGGCGGCGATGCTCACTAACCTTGAACCGCACGACGTGTTGTTCATCGATGAAATCCATCGTCTGTCGCCAGTAGTGGAAGAGGTGCTCTATCCGGCGATGGAAGATTACCAGCTGGATATCATGATTGGCGAAGGGCCAGCGGCTCGCTCCATCAAGCTGGATCTGCCGCCGTTTACGCTGATTGGCGCGACAACGCGTGCGGGGTCGTTAACGTCGCCGCTGCGCGACCGCTTCGGCATTGTGCAGCGCCTGGAGTTTTATCGCGTAGAAGATCTCCAGCACATCGTTGGCCGCAGCGCTGCCTGCCTGGGTCTGCCGCTCAGCGAAGAGGGCGCGCTGGAAATCGCTCGCCGTTCGCGCGGTACGCCGCGTATCGCTAACCGCCTGCTGCGCCGCGTCAGGGATTTCTCGGAAGTGAAAGCCCAGGGCAGCCTGAGCGGCGACGTGGCTGCCAGAGCGCTGGATATGCTTAACGTGGATACGGAAGGCTTCGACTATATGGACCGCAAGCTGCTGCTGGCCATTATCGATAAGTTTACCGGCGGCCCGGTCGGGCTGGATAACCTGGCGGCGGCGATTGGCGAAGAGCGCGAAACCATTGAGGACGTGCTGGAGCCTTATCTGATCCAGCAAGGCTTTATTCAGCGCACGCCGCGTGGCCGAATGGCAACGCAGCACGCCTATAAGCACTTTGGCATCACGCGGGAAGAGTAAGAGAAACCGGCTACACGGCCGGTTTTTTCATCATGCTCAGCATAAACATCAGCGACGCGCCCAGCACCACCGAAGGGCCGGCTGGCGTATCGTAAAAGGCGGAAAAGGTTAATCCGGCGCTGACGGCCAGAATGCCCACCACCACCGCGAAAGCGGCCATCTGCTCCGGCGTGCGGGCGAAGCGTCTGGCAGTTGCAGCAGGGATAATCAGCAGCGAAGTAATGATCAGCGCGCCGACAAACTTCATCGCCACGCCAATGGTCAACGCCGTAACCAGCATCAATACCATTTTGGTACGCTGGATATTCACGCCGTCCACCTGCGCCAGTTCAGGGCTAATCGTCATAGAAAGCAGCGCGCGCCAGTTTGCGGCCAGCACAATCAGTACCACGGCCACACCCGCGGCAATGGTATAGAGGTCGGCTGGCGTTACGGCCAGTAAGTCTCCAAACAGATAGGCCATCAAATCTACGCGCACGCCGGACATCAGGCTGACCACGACCAGGCCTAACGACAGCGCGCAGTGCGCCATAATGCCCAGCAGCGTATCAATAGCCAGATGCGGGCGGCGCTCCAGGCAGACCAGCAGCAAAGCCAGCAGCAGCGTTACGGCAATCACCGCGTAAAACGGGCTAATATTCAGCAGTAAACCGAAAGCGACGCCGAGTAGCGAAGCGTGCGCCAGCGTGTCGCCAAAATAGGACATGCGCCGCCAGACCACAAACGAGCCCAGTGGGCCTGCCGCCAGCGCCAGAAAAAATCCCGCCAGCCAGCCGGGTAACAGCAGTTCAATCACTTGTTTTGTCCTCTGCGTAAAACGATACGTCCCTGAAGGTCGTGACGATGATTATGTTGATGGCGATAAATCGCCAGCTGTTCCGCGCCGCGGGGGCCAAACATAGAGATAAATTCCGGATGTTGCGACACCGCCTCCGGCGTGCCCGAACAGCAGATATGCTGATTCAGGCACAGCACCTCGTCCGTTTTCGCCATCACCAGATGCAGATCGTGCGAAACCATCAGCACGCCGCAGTTCAGCTCGCGCCGCAGCTGATCGATCAGATCGTAAAGCGCCACCTGACCGTTAACATCCACGCCCTGGGTCGGCTCATCCAGCACCAGCAGCTGTGGCTGATTGAGCAGGGCACGCGCCAACAAGACACGCTGCATTTCACCGCCCGACAACTTTTGCAGCGGCGCGTTAACCAGCTGGCCAGCCTGAACGCGTTTTAACGCGGGCAAAATGTCGGCGCGTTTGACGCCGCCACGCAACAGCATAAAACGCTCGACCGTCAGCGGTAGCGTGGCATCCAGATGAATTTTTTGCGGCACGTAACCAATACGCAGCCGTTCATGGCGAATCACGCTGCCCTTCGTTGGCTGAATCAGTCCCAGCACCACGCGGACCAGCGTAGACTTACCGGCACCGTTAGGCCCAAGCAGCGTTAATATCCTGCCGGGTGCCAGCGCCAGAGAAACGTTGGAAAGCACGGCGCGCTGACCAAAGCTGACGGAAATTTTTTCAAGGCTAATCAGTGAGGACATAGGATTACAGTTTGCAGAAGTTTTCGAATGTTATAATATCACAATCCATCAACCTGTCACGATGGACTGAATCATTATGTTACATAAAACCAAGCCCTTATTCGCCCTCTGTGCTGCACTGGGGTTTGCCGCTTCGCTTGCCGCACCCGCGCAGGCTGCCGTAGTCGCTTCCGTTAAGCCATTAGGTTTTATTGCCGCCGCCATTGCCGATGGCGTGACGCCGGTCGACATTTTGCTGCCTGACGGCGCTTCCGAGCATGATTATTCATTGCGCCCTTCAGACATCAAACGCTTGCAGGACGCGGATCTGGTGGTTTGGGTTGGCCCGGAAATGGAAGCGTTTATGCCGAAAGCCGTCGCCGCGCTGCCCGCACAAAAATCGCTTGAGCTGGCAGATTTATCGACGGTTAAACCGCTGCTGATCCGCGGTCAGGATGAAGATGAAAATGAGCATGAAGAGGGGAGTGAAACCGATCGCGGTCACGCCCATACTCATCACCACGGCGAATATAATATGCACCTGTGGATGTCGCCTGAGATCGCCCGGCAATCTGCGGTTGCAATCCATGCAAAATTATTGGAACTTATGCCGCAAAGCAGAGACAAACTAGACGCGAACCTGCAGCACTTTGAGGCAGAATTGGCCACGGCCGATACGCAGATAGCGACTCAGCTTAAGCCGGTTAAAGGAAAAGGGTATTTCGTCTTTCACGATGCATATGCATACTTTGAAAAACATTTCGGTCTGACCCCAACAGGTTATTTTACCGTTAACCCTGAAATCCAGCCCGGCGCCCAGCGTTTACATCAAATTCGAACAGAGTTGGTTGAGCACAAGGCCGTTTGTGTCTTTGCTGAGCCACAATTCAGGCCGGCCGTAATTGATGCCGTTGCCAGAGGAACCTCGGTGCGTTCAGGAACGCTCGATCCGCTGGGAACGGCCATCACACCGGGAAGAGACAGCTATGTGACATTCCTCTCACAGCTGTCCAGCCAGTATACGAGCTGTCTGAAAGGAGCATAGAGGAACTAATACGTGCAGCAAATTGCCCGCGCTGTCGCTATGGCGTTTAATACATTGCCGCGAACCCACCGCGTTATGCTGGGTTCGCTCACCGTTGTCACGCTGGCCGTCTCCGTATGGCGGCCATTCGTTTATCATCCCACCGTCAGCGATGACAATCCGATAGTCAAAAGCATTGAGCTGGACAAAAGCCAGCTGCGCACGCTGCTGCCGGAAGCCAGTGAGCCTATCGATCAGGATACGCCTTCACCTGATGATGATGTGCCGAAGGATGAACTGGACGAGGATGTACCTAATGAAGCCGGCACCCACGACTATGTGGTGTCTGCGGGAGATACGTTAAGCAGCGTGCTTAATCAGTATGGCATCGATATGGGAGATATCAACCAGCTGGTCAAGGTCGATAAAGATCTGCGTAACCTCCAGATTGGGCAGCAGCTGTCGTGGACGCTGACCGACGATGGCCAGCTCCAGCGTTTAACCTGGGAAGCGTCGCGTCGCGAAACCCGTACCTATGACCGTTCTGGCGATACGTTCAAATCCTCTTCCGCTATGCAGAAGGGCGAATGGCAGAACAGCGTGCTTTCCGGCACCGTAGACGGTAGCTTTGTAACCAGCGCCCGCAGCGCCGGGCTGAGCAGCGGTGAAATCAGCGCGGTCATTAAAGCGCTACAGTGGCAAATGGATTTCCGCAAGCTGCGCAACGGCGACCGTTTTTCCGTGCTGATGTCGCGCGAAATGATGGAAGGCAAAAGCCAGCAGAGCCAGCTGGTTGGCGTTCGCCTGCAAACCGGCGGCAAAGATTATTACGCGATTCGCGCCGCAGACGGCAAGTTTTATGACCGCAGCGGGGCAGGTCTGGCGCACGGTTTTATGCGCTTCCCGACCGCGAAGCAGTATCGCGTTTCCTCCAACTTCAATCCGCATCGCCTGAATCCGGTAACCGGCCGTGTTGCGCCGCATAAAGGCGTGGATTTCGCTATTCCACTGGGCACGCCAGTGCTGGCAGTGGGCGACGGCGAAGTGATCGTGGCTAAACGCAGCGGCGGTGCCGGTAACTATGTGGCGATCCGTCATGGTCGCCAGTATATGACCCGCTACATGCACATGAAAAAGCTGCTGGTGAAGCCGGGTGATAAAGTGAAGCGGGGCGAGCGTATCGGGCTTACCGGCAACACGGGGCGCTCTACCGGGCCGCATCTGCACTTTGAAGTCTGGATCAACAACCAGGCGGTTAATCCTCTGACAGCGAAACTGCCGCGTATGGAAGGGTTGACCGGCAAAGATCGCAGCGACTATCTGGCTCAGGTTCGCGAAGTTACGCCGCAGCTGCGCTTTAAATAACCGTTATTACTATCAATAAAGCCGACGGATGCACCGTCGGCTTTTTTCTTTGCGCGGTAAATGCCGCGGGCATTGCAAAATTGCTCGTCAACACTATCATTAGCCGCTCAAAGTTTGAGGCGAGTGCATGGAACATAAGAAAAGCAACATTGAGTTTATTCCCACCTTTCAGAAATCTTTTCTGCTACCGCGTTACTGGGGGAGCTGGCTGGCTATCGGTCTGTGCGCCGGTATGGCCTGGCTGCCGGTCGGCCTGCGCGATCCTCTGCTCGGCGCGCTGGGGCGCTTCGCCGGAAAATTCGCCAAAAGTGCTCGCCGTCGCGCGCAGATTAATCTGTTTTACTGCCTGCCGGAATTAGCCGAAGCCGAACGCGAAAAGATTATTGATGAGATGTTTGCGACGGCACCGCAGTCCATGGTGATGATGGCAGAGCTGGCCATGCGTCCGGCCCACACGCGTAAGCGTATTACCTGGCACAATAAAGAAATTATTGAGCAGATCCGCGCCGAAAATCAGAACGTGATCTTTCTGGTTCCGCACGGCTGGGCGGTAGATATTCCGGCGATGGTGCTGGCGTCGGAAGGCCAGAAAATGGCGGCGATGTTCCATAACCAGCGCGATCCCGTTATGGACTATATGTGGAACGCCGTCCGCCGCCGTTTTGGCGGGCGTATGCATGCCCGCAATGACGGCATCAAGCCTTTTATCAGCTCGGTGCGGCAAGGGTACTGGGGATATTATCTGCCCGATCAGGATCACGGCGCGGAGCACAGCGAGTTTGTGGACTTTTTTGCCACTTACAAAGCAACGCTGCCTGCGGTCGGACGCCTGATGAAGGTTTGCCGGGCCAGGGTGATCCCGCTGTTTCCGGTCTATAACAGTAAAACGCACGGTCTGGATATTTATTTGCGCCCGCCGATGGACGATCTGCTGACGGCAGATGACACCACGCTGGCGCGCAGAATGAATGAAGAAGTCGAAATTCTGGTGCGGCCGAATCCGGAACAGTACACCTGGATCCTCAAACTGCTGAAAACGCGTAAAGAGGGCGATATCGAACCTTATCGCCGCAAGGATCTTTACCGTAAAAAGTAAACTGGCTGGCTGAGGCAGAAAAACCTGCCTCAGCCGTTAGTGAAATAAAGACCTATAGCGACACGACGGTCGAGCGCCGTTTACGCTCTTTTAAAAATGCCCGCACCAGCCAGAACCAGGCTAGCCCACAAAGCAAGTTCACCGCGCTAAACCAGAAGCTGTTGCCACGAAAATAGGCGCTTTTCGCCAGCTCTATCCCCAGGGCAAAGACGATAATACTCACCATTCCCAGCATTGCAGCCACTCCGCCTTTGCCCGCGTCGCTGGAATAAAGCGTCAGGCGATAAAGACTGGCGTTAACCAGCCCCGTGCCAAAGCCGTACAGGCTCAGTCCGGCGGTCAGCCACAGGTAGCTATGTAAATTGATGGCGTTAGCCGCTGCTGCCAGCGCCAGACCGGTAAGAATAGGCCAGGCCGCCAGGCGCAGCGGATACTCAATCGGCCGCCGACCTGCAATCCGGCCCAGCGTCAGGTTGCCCGCAATCATCGCGATAAATACCGGGAGCTGGAGCAGGGCATAATCCATTCTGGTGAGGCCCTCGTCATGGATTAAAATCACCGGCGACAGCGCCACCCACGCAAGACAGGGAATCGAGACCAGGCCAATCGCCAGCGAACCGCCCATTACCTGACGATCTTTCAGCAAGGCAAGATAGCCGCCCGCCAGCGATTTAAGCGACAGCGACAGCGTTTTATCGCCTGCCGTTTCCGGCATGGTGCGCCACAGCCCAACCAGCGCCAGCGCGGCAACGCCGCCAAACAGCCAGAACATGCTGCGCCATTCGCCAATCGACAGAAAAGCCGCTCCGGCCAGCGGGCCTGCCAGCGGCGCAATCAGCGCTACGTTAGCCATTAGCGCCATCATTTTTACGGCCAGCGATTCGCTAAAGGCTTCCTGAATGGTGGCGTAGCCGACCGCGCCAATAAAACAAAGGCTGGTTCCCTGCATCAGGCGCAGCAGAATAAACTGCTCAATATTCTGTACCCAGTGCGTGGCAAAACAGGCCAGCGTAAAAAAGGTGACGCCCGCCAGCATCACCGGCCGACGGCCTGCCTTATCCGAAAGCGGCCCGAGTAACCATTGCAGTACGATGCCGCCGATTAAATAGGCGGTAAGCGAGGCGGAAACCCATTCAGGGCCAACGTGAAATTCGCTGGTTACCAGCAGCATGCCCGGCTGGATCATATCGTGGGCGATATAGCTGGCAAATTCGAACAGCACCAGCGAGAGCGGGAAAATCAGATGGCGTCGGGACAGGCTCGACACCGGAACAAATAAGGGCATTCTGGCTCCTTCCAGTAAAAAGCAAACAGGATAAAACACGGCAACATACAGCAAGAATGTGCAGGGTTAATGACTTTTTTATTGAAATAAAAATAAAGAAGGGACGAGGGAAAGTTACCGGGCGCGCTGGCCCGGTAACGCGGAACAAAACTTATTCTACACGCAGTACACGGCTGGTGTTGGTCGTGCCTGTCGTACTCATCACATCACCCTGGGTAACGATGACCAGGTCACCGGACATCAGGAAACCTTTATCACGCAGCAGGTTGATAGCGTCGTGAGCAGCGACCACGCCATCATTGTTGCTGTCAAAATAGACTGGCGTTACGCCACGATACAGCGCGGTCAGGTTTAACGTATGTTCATGGCGTGACATAGCGAAAATCGGCAGGCCGGAAGTGATACGTGAAGTCATCAGCGCGGTGCGGCCAGATTCCGTCATGGTAATGATCGCCGTGACGCCCTGCAGGTGGTTGGCTGCATACATGGCGGACATGGCAATCGCTTCTTCAATATTGTCGAACTGCACGTCCAGGCGATGTTTGGAAACGTTGATGCTGGGGATCTTCTCCGCGCCGAGACACACTTTTGCCATCGCCGACACGGTTTCTGCCGGATACTGGCCCGCTGCGGTTTCCGCTGACAGCATCACCGCATCGGTACCATCCAGCACGGCGTTCGCCACGTCCATCACTTCTGCGCGCGTTGGCATCGGGTTGGTGATCATCGATTCCATCATCTGCGTGGCGGTAATCACCGCACGATTAAGCTGGCGTGCGCGGCGGATTAGCGCCTTCTGAATACCGACCAGCTCCGGATCGCCAATCTCTACGCCCAAATCGCCCCTGGCAACCATGACCACATCGGAAGCCAGGATAATGTCATCCATCGCTTCCTGCGAGGCAACGGCTTCTGCGCGCTCCACTTTAGAGACGATTTTCGCTTCGCAGCCGGCTTCACGAGCCAGGCGACGCGCATAGTTGAGATCTTCGCCGCAGCGTGGGAAGGAAACGGCCAGGTAATCCACGTCGATTTTGGCGGCGGTAAGAATATCCGCTTTGTCTTTTTCCGTCAGCGCTTCGGCAGAAAGGCCGCCGCCAAGCTTGTTGATACCCTTGTTATTAGAAAGCGGGCCGCCAACGGTCACTTCGGTAAAGACCTTCATGCCCTGAACTTCCAGCACTTTCAGCTGCACGCGGCCATCATCCAGCAGCAGAATGTCACCAGGCACAACGTCAGCAGGCAAACCTTTATAGTCGATGCCAACTTTTTCTCTGTCGCCTTCGCCTTTGCTCAGGCTGGCGTCTAACAGAAAGCGATCGCCCTGGTTAAGGAAAACCTTGCCTTCTTTAAACGTTGAAACGCGAATTTTCGGGCCTTGCAAATCACCTAAAATGGCAACGTGGCGGCCGAGTTTTGCGGCAATCGCGCGCACGTCGCTGGCACGCTGCATATGATCTTCTGGCGTGCCGTGAGAAAAGTTAAGTCGAACGACGTTAGCGCCAGCTGCGATAATTTTTTCGAGATTGTTGTCGCGATCGGTAGCCGGACCAAGCGTGGTAACGATTTTGGTTCTTCTTAAACGTCGAGTCATGGAGAGTTCCTTGTGTTTTAAAACGGCTGGTGAAGGAGTAACCCTCGCCAACGGTGCATCTGTGCGCATTTGTGCTGATAAAACAGACGTTCAGACAGTTAACGGGCCGGTCTGTTTCTCACTCTGTTTGCTCTGAAGGCGGGCGGTGAAGCCGTCAATGGATACAATACTGGCACAGCAGCCCGAAGTCATCATCTTGTCCCGCTTAGTCTCGACGAATTTATCGCATCCGGTCGGCCTGAAGGGGGGAGCCATGCCGCATAAAAATCCTGAAGCGCTTACGCGATTAATCTGATTCGTTAGAAAATTTTATGCGCTGCAAACGTGCTGAGAGCGTCAAATGCGCTTTCATCTTCCTCAGAGCGGCAGGGGAAGCTTTGCAAGCACACAGGATTAAATGCCGCTGTTTATCTCTTTTACTGGCCAATAATAGCGGCTGTGGTGTTTTATCAAGCCGTTCGCAACGCTTGCAAAATAATTATCACCAGTAATAACTATGTTTACAGTGATATTTATTAATAGTGATAATAACCAATGTTTATTTTAAATAAACAACAGAAAAATTAATGTTGTTGACGCGTCAAAGCGGGGGTGATAGAAATTAAACAAATTATAACAATTTATTAATTATTTCAGATCAGGGAAACAACAGAAAAACAACTTTTGCGAGGTTTTATGTCGTTTCAATATTACGAAGATGATGTCAAAGACCTGGACTTATATAAAGTCGCGCGGATCATCAAGGAAGGAAACGCGGATGGCCGGGTACTCTACATTATTCGCAACGCGGTAAAACCTGCGGTCTGCGAAAAAATAAAAAGTAACTTTTATGAAATTATGCAGATTAAAGGTAATCATCGCCCTGATGATGGTTTCGTAAAAACAGAACAAATCGGTTCCTCACAGTTTCATAAAACGGGACTTGAATACATCACGGCCACGGTGGAATCAGATGCTGATGTTTTGAATTTATATCAGGGCATTTCAGATCACGATGTGCAAAGCTTGTATCTGGACAAACAGCTGGAAGTTTTCTTTACGCAAGAAAAAATCGGCTATCGTCCTTCAGCTTTCAAAAGCCATCATGCTAATTTTGCGACTACCAGAAGATGGCTGGATAACGGCAATATGTCTCTGTGGCCTCATGATGACAGCGCCCAACTGAAATTTGCAGAAAAAGATGGTTATGAAATTGCAAAAGCTAAAAATGTGATTTCATCAAATCTATGTATTTGCGATGCGGCTAACGGTGGTGAACTGAAAGTCTGGAACTGTCGCCCGGACGATAATATTCGCCGGGAGTTTGATGTTGTCGACACGGGTTATCCTTATCCGCTGGAATTTGCCGATAACTTTGCCAGCTTCACCGTCCGTTTAGCCCCGGGCGACCTCTATTTCCTGAATGCCTCTTATCTGCATGGCGTAACCAGCTCTGTAGAAAACGAAAGGATTAGCTCAGGGCGATTTATTGGCTACATTGAGAATAAAGTGGTCTGGTGGACATAGAGATAAAAAATGGAAATTAATCATATTGTTCAGGATTTGCAGGGCACAGGACATGCAAAATTTAACCTCCAAAACTTCGAAGACTTCATTATTCAGGGTGAAGAGCTTAAATTGCTAAAATCCCGTTTCCCTGAAATGCCGCTCGATACTTATTCGGAAGGCAACAGATTAAGAAACTATATCCAGGTGGCTTATCAGAATGATACGTTGCGTTACGGCAAGTTTGAGCCTTATCAGCAGACTAAAAGATATAATCCTGTTACCGGCGGTGTCGTAAGAGACTATCAAAATATCAGTGAAGAGATCCTGAATACCAGGCTCTTTAATGAAATCGTGCAAAAAGATATCGATATAGTAAAAAATATTGATGATATGCCGCCCGTCGAAGAGTTGATGATTGGCGTCCACTTTTTCCGCTATAACGCAGGAAAAGAGCCGGCCTACAGTTCACCTTCATGGTTGCATAAAGATGATGAAGATGTGGTGTTCATGCATCTTGTGGATGTTTCTGCCGATCTTGTCGGCGGGGAGAGCATTATTGCTAAACACCCTAAAAAGATCGACCGCGTACTCAGAATGCGAAAAACATTCGATACGCTGGTTGTGAACCATCGCTGCTTTCATGCTGTGACACCAATGAGCGTGCCTGAAGAATACGATGAGCGTAATTTCTTGCACAGGGACATTATCCTGGTGACCTTCCAGAAAAGAAAAGGTGAAGATTTTGAGTAAGAACATAGCTGTTGTTACCGGCAGTAACGGAGGAATAGGACAGGCGATAGTTAATTCGCTCCTCGATAAAAACTATAAGGTCTACGGTTTAGATCGGGAAAATGATATTCATCACGACAGCTTTGAATTTATTGAAGCAGATTTAAAAAATTTAAATGCGCTGAACGATTTTAGCTTCAATAATATCTCACTCGGTGATTATAGTCTGTTGATCAATGCGGCGGGCATCAGAGAGATTGTGCCGCTGCTGGATTTAAGCCTGGATACCTGGTCAGACGTCTTTTCAGTCAATATTACTGCACCTTTTCTGCTCTCCAGAAACTTCTGCAGAAAGCTGGTGGCGCAAAAAAGTGAGGGAAGTATCGTCAACATTGCTTCCGTTAGCGGCATGCTTGCGGAGCCGGAACGGACAGCTTACGTCTCTTCTAAACATGCTTTACTGGGTATGACTAAGCAATTTGCGCTGGAGTTTGGTCGACAGGGGATAAGGTGTAATTCTGTTTCACCCGCTATTACCCGCACAGGTATGACCGAGCACTATTTTCACGATCCCGACATTATGGAAAAAATAAATCGCGGTCTTTACGCTCCCCGCACGGGCGAGCCACAGGATATTGTTGCCGTGGTGAATTTGCTGGCCGATAAAAACTCGCAGTTTATCAACGGCGCTAATTTTGTTGTGGATGGCGGCTGGACCTGTGGGAAAGATTTGTAATTAAAACGCGGATAACCTGGTTTTTAAATTTATTGGAGAATGTCAGTGATTGAGACCGTATGGATTTCCTGGGAAGAGCAGCAAAACCTGAAGCGACTGGCCGAAACATTCAGTCTGTTTGATGACGATACGCTTTTTTCATCGCTACCCTTATTAAAGCAAGAGGTTAAAAATATCCTCAGCCCGGAGACCTGGTCTGCTCTGAATGGATTTATGCCTGGCGACGGTAATATTTTACGCGTTAATGGCCTGCCTTTTGATTACAACATACAAGAAACGCCCTATACCGGCTACGTTGACAATGCAGATCTGCCGATTGCCAGCGTCATGCAGTTTGCCGTTTTTGCCGCCTGCGATATTTTTCCGATCTCATATCTGCGGGAAAATAAAGGGCTTCTATTCCGTCATGTGGTACCCACGCGTAAACGGGCAAAGCGAGTCAGCTCCCACGGCAGCGCGCTGACGCTGGATATGCATGTTTCAAATCCTATCCTGCCTATTATCCCCGAAGAGACCCACAACGTTTCCGGCTCGCCGGAGGTGCTCGCTTTTTACGGCATCCGGCCCGATCCTGACGTCTTTACAGAGGTCGTGGAGCTGGACGAGGTGCTGGCACAGCTGGAACAGCACGTCATTGATGAGCTTTGCGAAAAGAAATATTTTTTCAGAATGCCGTCTTCTTTTAACGGCGATGAACTAAAAGGGCCGCTCGCCATTCTTGGTATCAAAGAAGGCATGTATTACAACAGAACGGATATGGATACTGTTATCCCGGTTGATTATCCTGCCCTGGTTAGCCTGAACGTCTTTATGGAAGCGACCAAAAAAGTGAAAAATTACCATCGCCTCCAGCTGCCACCGGGCGATATGCTGCTGTTTAAAAACCAGCGGACGCTGCACTCACGGCAAAAATTTGTGGCCAGATATAATGGTCTCGATCGCTGGATGGTGCGCCTGTACGGCAGTGCCAACATGGCCCGCCATCATGCGGCAGACGAATCAAAACGCTATCTTGGACTGACTTATTAATCATATGAAAACTTTAATTATCAGTGACACAGTCACTAATCTGAAAAAAATTGATGCCGCGCTGACCGATAACGCTTGCCTGGTAACGGGCTATTATCCTCAGGAGGCCGATCTTTCTCCTTTTGCTCTGATAAGCCCCAATCTGCATGAAGCCGTGGCGGAAAGCGAAAATATTGTTATTTCCCTGGAAAGTGATAAGTGGGATGAGGTTATTCTGGGCTTGTCAGGTATTCTGACCAGAGTTTCAGAAGAAACCAAAATAATCAGCTATACCCGACTCGCGGCAGACAAGCTTAAAATCTACTCACAGTTTTTATCCTCAAAAAATCTTGTATTTGTAGATAAATCCTGAGTGGAAAAAATGTTCGCCGGGCTTATTGGCAGAGCATGAAACGTTTTCGATCGCCTGCTTTTTTGCAGGCGGTTTTTTTAAGGAAATCAGCAATACCGGGACGATTACGACCATAACGTTATTGTAGTCACAAGATTTTAACAGTAATATAAAAAATAGTTAAAACCAGAAATCTGGATTGGGAGTAAGCAATGCTTTCGAAAAAGTCCGCCGGTATCAAATCTTCCGCAGTAAGAGAGCTGCTTAAATTCAGCAAAATACCTGGCGTTATATCCCTGGCAGGTGGCATACCTGCGACAGACCTGATTGATGTGGAAGGTATTGATACTATCCTCAGAGATATTTTATCTCGTGAACACAGAAATCTATTTCAGTACAGCGTCACGGAAGGCGAAGAGCATCTGCGCGAACAGCTCTCCCGCTGGAATAAAGGCCACAATCTGGATGTCGACGCAGAAAGTATTATTATTACTAACGGTTCGCAACAGGCTATTGATTTGCTGGCCCGCGTGTTTCTGGAAAAGGGTGATAAGGTTCTGGTAGAGCGCCCGACATATCTGGCGGCGCTACAGCTGTTTGGCTATAGCGATGCTACCGTGGACGAGCTGCAATATGATGCAGAGGGAATTGATTTAAACCAGCTGGAACAGGCGATGGCCGCTGGCGGCGTAAAAATTGTCTATCTGACGCCTAATTTTGCCAATCCTACGGGCGGTACCATCAGCTACGAGCAGCGCGTGACTATTGCCAAACTGGCGCAGCGCTACCGTGCGGTAATTATTGAAGACGATCCTTACGGGCATCTGCGTTTCAGCGGCAGCCCGGTGCCGTCAATCTACTCCATCGCACAAAGCCTCTTCGGCAAAGATCACACTGTGTGTTACATGTCCAGTTTTTCAAAAATCTTCTCCCCGGGATTAAGACTTGGCTGGTTAGCGGTGCCGGAACAGTTCCATATGGCAACGGTAGTGGCAAAACAGGCACTGGATTTGCACACTTCCACGCTGAACCAGAGCATTGCAGCCCATTATCTTGAGTCCGGAAGGATCAACGAAAGGGTGGAGATGCTGAAGGCGACCTATAAAGATCGTCGCGACTATCTGATTGAATCACTGCACGAATACCTGGGTGATGACATTACCTGGAATACGCCTGACGGCGGGATGTTCCTCTGGTGCCATCTGGCAGAAAACATTGATGCCTCCCAGCTTTTGCAGGAATGCATTAAGGAAAATGTTGTCTTCGTGCCGGGTGAAGTATTTTTTGCACGTAACCCACAGAAGAACTCGCTGCGTTTATCCTATTCCATGCTTAATAATGATAATGCGCGCGAAGCGGGCATACGCATTGCCAGGGCCTTGAGCAGGTTAAAATAATCTGAAAGGGCATTAATCTTATTAATGCCCTGTTTTAACATTGATAAATATTCATTGCTGGTATCGATGCTGGCCGAAATTCATTCGAGCTAATTAATAAAAAAACAAAAGCGTATTCAGTAGATAAAATTTAATTATTTCAGAGGGTAGGTTATGAGCAGTCGTGGAGATTATATTCTTCTTGTAGGCGCAGAAGTTCCTTTTCGCGAGCGTACTTTTGCCGGTGCATTACGTGCTGCAAAAGGAATGGATGTATTTACCGTTACTAATAATATCCTGTCGCACACGCTAAAATATTTTGACGGTTATATTTGCGCGCCGATATCAAATCATGAAAAGGTACTGCAGGAAGTCATCCGCTACGAAGAGCTAACCGGCAGAACGCCGTTTGCGGTTATTCCTACCAACGACTTTACCGTGGTAACCGCGTCCTTTTTAGCGAATCATTATGGTTTGCCACACAATGATATGTCTGTTGTCGAAAGATGCAGAGATAAATTTATTATGCGTGACTGCCTGCTTAAAGCGGGTTTACCGGTACCGAAATATTTTCAGGTTTCGGATGTAGCGACCTTACGTCTTGCCGTTGAACAAACCGGTTATCCGGCTATTATCAAGCCACGCCTGATGGCGGGCAGCCTGGGCGTAATAAAAATAGCCTGCGAAGAAGAGCTTATCCCAGCATTCGATAAAAGCGTTGCGGATGTGAAAAGTATCAATGGCGAGGCCAACGCTGACGAAAGCTTGTTTATTGTGGAAGAATTTATCGATTTTCCCTTTGAAGTCAGCGTAGAGGTACTCAATACGCCAGATTTTAGTCGGGTAATCGGCGTTACCGATAAATACCTCGGCGCACCTCCTCATTTTGTTGAGTTAGGGCACGTTGTCCCTTCTCGTTTTACCTCCAACCGCACACTTATTGAACTTGCCGAAAAAACCTGTCGCGCATTGGGTATCAGGCACGGTATCGCACATTTTGAAGCCAAAGTGAGCGCGGAAGGTGAGGTGAAGATCATTGAGGTTGCGGCCAGAACCGGCGGTGACAGTATCATGGGGCTGGTTGAAAAGGTGTACGGCTATAATCCTTATCAGCTCCATGTCTCTTCCTATATCAATCCGGACATGGTTTTTACCAGCGATCTCGAGTCAGGGAAAGGCATTGCTGCTATTGCTTTTATGAAAGCCGAAACGGGCACTATTGCAGCAATCAACATCCCGCAAACTCTCCCGGCTAATATCCTGCACTTTAATGTGATGGCTATCAAAGGCCAACAGGTTTATCCGCTGGACTCCTGGCGTAACCGTGAAGGGATAATTGAATTTTTCTGGCCGGGCGAAATGCAGGGCGAAAAGCTTTTTACCCGGCATCTGGAGCTGGCTCAGGATCTCTCAAAACAGACATTTCAGATGGTATCTGTATAAAGGTAAGGAACTGCTTTGGCCGTCTTCAGTTTTCAAAAATTTATTATCAGCAGAGGGCTGGGCGCCCTCTGCGACCAGTTTCTGATGTTTGCTGTCCCTCTGGCCATTCTTAAGTCTACAGGGTCTACCAGCTTATCCGCTTTGTCTTTCGTGATTGAATGGATACCCCGGGTGCTTTTCTTTCCCATCGCGGGTTCGCTGCTGCAAGGGAAGAACTTCAAAAAGATATTTTTGGCGCTGGATATTTTCCGCTGCGTGGCATTACTGGCAGCTTGTCTGCTAATCAAAATAACCGGCATTTTTGGCGCGTTAACCGCGCTAATGGCCCTGATGTCGCTATGTTACGTGCTGAACTTCGTATCAATAGAATCGGTTATTCCTGCCAACGTGCCGCGTGAAGATTATGCTAAAGCACATGCAAAAATTCAGACGGTTGAACAGTTCTCGCAGATTCTGGGGCCGGCTATTGCCATCGTTATTTATTCGCATACTCAGGTTAACGGTATTTTGCTGGTGTCAGCCGTTCTTTTTTTGCTCTCCGCCATCAATTTGTTCACGCTGACAATCTCTTCACCAGCCTCAGAAAAAATAGCAAAGCCTGGCGATATCATTAAGTCTAATAAGGCCGCTTTTTCATATCTGTTTGAAGATAAAAAAATCATTTATCTCTGCGCGATGACGTGGATTGTTAATATTATTTATGGCGTGGTTTTGGCTATCTCTCCGGCTATTATCCTTAAGCATTTCAGGCTGGACTCTGGCTCGCTGGGGGTGATGCAGAGCATCGCCGCGCTGGCTTCCGTAATACTTTTTTACCTGATCCCGAAAGTCTCGTTTCGCTTTGGCGTTACCCTGGTGGGGCAGTGCTCGCTGTTAATCATATTACTTAGTGGCTTACTGCTGGGCGTCGTGGATAACTACTACCTGTGGGTTGCGCTCTATGCGCTGCTGAGCGCCTTTGACGGCGGATTCAGCGTCTATATTCGCATCATGCGCAGCACGGTTATCCCTCCGGCCATTTTATCGCGCGTGATTGGCGTAGTAGGCATGCTGAATTTGCTTTCTATTCCGCTTGGCGGACTGGCGGTCAGCCTGCTTTCTGAAAAAATGGCGTTGCAGAACATTATATTAATGGCTTTTGCGTTGTCGTTTGTCCTGACAATAGTCCTTCTGTTTGTAGGGCGATTAAGGTTCGGCTATAAAAAGTATTTTCCTCAGGTGCAGAAAGAACCGGGTTAAAGGCCGTAAATGATGCCAGACAGCCAATTTATTCCGCCATTCCGGGCCTCTCTTTTTATCTGTTTTGTCGATTTCTAACAAAGGTGAAATCGATGAAGCCAGTAGCAGGTAAAAGTTTGTTTTTTATTTCTTTAATGGGCATTTTCGCCGTCGTTTCCCGCTTTTTACTGTCTGTTTGCGTAACGCGCCCGATTTGCTGAAAACAGAGGGGCGGAAAAATTAAGCACAAACTGCCTGCTTCCTGGGCGGCAAATTTTAGGCAAACTGGCTACTCTGTGCTGGAGAGGCGCTGTCAGGTTTACGTAGACCCGGCAAAAGCAGTACATTGTATTGAAAGAAAATCAGAAAAGCCCGACGGTGAGGGAATCCGCCGGTCGGGCTTATCCTGCAACGAGGAGAATAGAATGGCGGTTACACAAACAGCCCAGGCCTGCGATCTGGTAATTTTTGGTGCCAAAGGCGATCTTGCACGCCGGAAACTGTTGCCTTCCCTGTATCAACTGGAAAAAGCCGGTCAGATCCACGAAGAGTCGCGCATCATCGGCGTTGGCCGTGCCGACTGGGATAAAGCAGCCTACACCAAGGTCGTACGCGAAGCGCTGGAAACCTTTATGAAGGAGGCCATCGACGAAGCGCTGTGGGATAAGCTGAGCAGCCGACTCGACTTCTGCAATCTGGACGTGAACGACGCGGCGCACTTTACCCGACTGGGCAAAATGCTGGATCAGAAGAAGCGCGTAACCATTAACTATTTTGCCATGCCGCCGGGCACCTTTGGCGCCATCTGTAAAGGGCTGGGAACGGCCAAACTGAACGCGCAGCCTGCCCGCGTAGTAATGGAAAAACCGCTGGGTACCTCGCTGGAGACCTCGCGGGAGATCAACGATCAGGTTGGCGAATATTTCGAAGAAAACCAGGTTTTCCGTATTGACCACTATTTGGGCAAAGAGACGGTACTGAACCTGCTGGCGCTGCGTTTTGCTAACTCGCTGTTTGCCGCTAACTGGGATAACCGGACCATCGACCACGTGCAGATTACCGTGGCGGAAGAAGTCGGTATCGAAGGCCGCTGGGGTTACTTCGACAAAGCGGGCCAGATGCGCGATATGATTCAAAACCACCTGTTACAGGTTTTGACCATGATTGCGATGTCGCCACCGGCAGACCTGAGCGCTGACCGCATCCGTGACGAGAAGGTTAAGGTGCTGCGTTCATTACGTCGTATCGACCATACTAACGTGCGCGATAAAACCGTGCGCGGTCAATATACTTCTGGCTTTGTGCAGGGCAAAAAAGTCCCCGGCTATCTGGAAGAAGAAGACGCGAACAAATCCAGCAACACGGAAACTTTCGTCTCTATCCGCGTCGATATCGACGACTGGCGCTGGGCTGGCGTACCGTTCTACCTGCGTACCGGCAAGCGTTTGCCAACCAAGTGTTCAGAAGTTGTGGTCTACTTCAAGAACCCGGCGCTCAACCTGTTTAAAGATTCCTGGCAGGAACTGCCGCAGAACAAGCTCACTATTCGTCTGCAGCCGGATGAAGGGGTAGATATCCAGATTCTGAACAAAGTGCCAGGGCTGGATCACAAGCACAATCTGCAAACGACCAAGCTTGACCTGAGCTTCTCAGAAACCTTTAACCAGTCGCATCTGGCGGATGCCTATGAGCGTCTGCTGCTGGAAACCATGCGCGGCATCCAGGCGCTGTTTGTACGCCGTGATGAGGTGGAAGAAGCCTGGAAATGGGTAGACTCCATTATGGAAGCCTGGGCCGCAGATAATGAAGCGCCTAAGCCTTATCAGGCCGGTACCTGGGGGCCGGTTGCTTCGGTAGCCATGATCACCCGCGATGGCCGTTCCTGGAACGAGTTCGAGTAGTTTACCCTCTGCGCCGCTGCAAGTTTTATAACAGCGGCGTAAGAAAAGCGAATTATGCCATCCCTGAACTATGGAGCCTGCGTTGAACAGACGTCAGGCTCCATAGTTTTTTTTATGTCTGGCATAAGCAGCCCGGTAAGATCTTTAAACGCCGCAGGGGTTTTTACTGCGATATAAAAGCGGCAGCGGGACAAACAAAAAGCGGCAGCGGGACAAACTGCGAGCGAGCTTCATAAAATGAACCGTTGTTTCAAAAAAACGAGCGCTTACGTGGACGAAGCCGTCCGTAATCCTGTATGGTAGCAAACGAACACTTGCGGACGCTGCACGCGTCGTTTTTGCCCGCCTTGCTCTCAACGTAAGCTGGCAGGCCTGACAGGAGAAGCAGGACGATGAGTAACTGGGAAATTAGCGCTGAACAGATTCTAAAGACTGGCCCGGTCGTGCCGGTTATCGTAGTGAATAAGCTGGAGCACGCGGTACCGATGGCGAAAGCGCTGGTTGCGGGCGGCGTAAAAGTGCTGGAGGTGACGCTACGCACGGCCTGTGCAATGGATGCCATTAAAGCGATGATTCAGGAAGTGCCGGAGGCCATCGTAGGCGCAGGAACGGTACTGAACAGCCAGCAGCTGCGGGAAGTGACTGACGCGGGCGTTAAGTTTGCTATCAGCCCTGGCCTGACCGAATCCCTGTTGAAAGCAGCCGTAGAAGGGCCGATCCCGCTGATCCCTGGTATCAGCACCGTTTCCGAACTGATGACCGGCATGGATTATGGCCTGCGCGAGTTTAAATTTTTTCCGGCAGAAGCTAACGGCGGCGTAAAAGCGCTACAGGCGATTGGTGGCCCGTTCCCTCAGGTAAGATTTTGCCCGACCGGCGGGATTTCTCCGGCTAACTACCGCGACTATCTGGCCTTAAAGAGCGTGTTATGTATTGGCGGTTCATGGCTGGTGCCTGCGGATGCGCTGGAGTCCGGTGATTACGATCGCATTACGCAGCTGGCGAAAGAGGCGGTGGCAGGCGCGCGCTAAGGTTAAACAGCGTGGGCCGTACAGCGCTTTTTCCGTCAGCGCCGTAACGATTTCCTGCATCAGCCCCTTAACAGGGGCTGATTGTTGGCCGATGCTTGCTTAACCCTGGCCGCTGACCTTCACGCCAGCCGCGCAGTTAACGGCACGCTGTACAGCATCTGCAATATTCTCACCGGTTGCCAGCGCTACGCCCAGACGGCGCTTGCCCTGTATCTCTGGTTTACCAAACAGACGTAGCTGCAGGCCCGCGCCCAGCACCGCATCTAAACTGGCAAACTGCACGTTGCTGCTTTGCAGCTCAGGCAAAATGACGGCGGAAGCCGCAGGGCCATACTGGCGAACGGCACCAACAGGCAGGCCAAGGAAAGCGCGTACGTGCAGGGCGAACTCTGACAGATCCTGAGAAATCAGCGTGACCATTCCGGTATCGTGCGGACGAGGTGACACCTCGCTGAATACTACATCGTCACCGCAAACGAACAGTTCCACGCCGAACAGGCCGTGACCGCCCAGCGCCGTCACTACCTTTTCTGCGACCTGCTGCGCACGCTGTAAGGCCAGCTCGCTCATCTGCTGCGGCTGCCAGGATTCACGATAATCGCCGTCTTCCTGACGGTGGCCGATTGGCGCACAAAAATGAATGCCGTCGACGGCGCTGATGGTCAGCAGTGTGATCTCGAAATCGAACTTTACCACGCCTTCGACAATCACGCGGCCTGCACCGGCGCGACCGCCTTGCTGCGCATATTCCCATGCCGCTGCCAGTTCGCCTGCCTCCCGGATAAAGCTCTGGCCTTTGCCCGAGGAGCTCATTACTGGTTTAACAATGCAGGGGAAACCGATTTCCTGCGCCGCCTGGTTAAAGTCCGCCACGTTATCGGCAAAGCGATAGGAAGAGGTGGGCAGCAATAGCTCTTCAGCCGCCAGACGACGAATGCCTTCGCGGTTCATGGTCAGACGCGCCGCGCGAGCGCAGGGCACCACGTGCTGGCCCTGTTTTTCCAGCTCAATCAGCATATCGGTAGCGATAGCCTCGATCTCCGGCACGATATAGTCCGGACGTTCCAGCGCAACCAGCGCTTTTAATGCTTCGCCATCCAACATGTTAATCACATGGCTGCGGTGGGCGACATGCATAGCTGGCGCATCGGCATAGCGATCGACCGCGATCACTTCAACGCCCAGACGCTGACATTCGAGCGCCACTTCTTTGCCCAGTTCTCCTGAACCTAACAGCATTACACGAGTTGCGGCAGGACGCAGCGCAGTACCAAGAGTTGTCATAAATCTCTACCTGATTGAGGGAAAAAACGCGCGCGCAGTATAAACGAAAACGATTGCGCGTTCATTAGGTTTTCGGGCTTGAGAAATAATGCAGGGCTGATATACTGTATAAAAATACAGTTAAACGAGGTGTGTACTATGGCTGTTGAAATCAAATATGTTGTCGTCAGAAAAGGTGAGGAAAAGATGACTTTCGCCAGCAAGAAAGAAGCCGACGCTTATGACAAAATGCTTGATATGGCTGAAGTGTTCTGCGACTGGTTAAGCGCCGCGCCGCTGGATATGGACGAAAACCAGCGTGAAGCGCTGGGTATGTTCCTGTCTGAACACAAAGATGCCGTCCAGCATATTCTGCGTACCAGTAAAATGCCGGAAGCGGCAGACGAGCGTCCTGCGGCTTCCGTTGCCGAGCTTAGCGCCGTGACGGATGAAAAAGGCGAGGAAAAAGGCGAGGAAAAAGCGGGCAAAACCGGGCGTGGCAAAGCTGCCTGAGGGGTAAAGTCCCCTGAATAGCTGAATAGCTGAATAGCTGAATAGCTGAATAGCTGAATAGCTGAATAGCTGAATAGCTGAATAGCTGAATGGACAGATAGCGATATCATTAAGCCGCCAGGTTGCCGGACATTCGCCGTGCTGCCTGCTCAGCGGCAGAAAAGCCAGCCGCCCGGCTGGCTCTGTTTTATCCACTGGCGCAAGAGCAGGTCGTGCTTAGCCAGTTAACTGACCGGCACGCTTTATGGCCTGACCTGGCCACTTAACCGACCGGTACGCTTTGTGACATGTTTAGCGAGTTAACCCATCAGCACGCTTTGCGACATGTTTAGCCACTTAACCCACCAGCACGCTTTGTGACATATTTAGCCAGTTAACCCACCAGCACGCTTTGTGACATGCTTAGCCACTTAACCCACCAGCACGCTTTGTGACATGTTTAGCCACTTAACCCACCAGCACGGTTTATGACATGTTTAGCCAGTTAACCGGCCGGTACGCTTTATGGCCTGACTTAGCCAGGCTGGCCTGGCGTCGCCTGGGCGCAGCAGCGTTTCAGAGCATGCATTGCCTCTTTTGCCGCGTCGGCGGGCGCTCGCTGATGGAGCCCATCGTTAAAGACTTCCAGTCCCACCGGCCCCCGGTAACCTTCCGCTTCCAGGTAATCCAGCAGCGTATAAAGCGGGAAGTTTCCCTGACCCGGCAGCAGGCGGTGGTGCCTGGCCGTCTGCACCAGCTGGTCACCCGACGGCAGTTCATCCAGGTCAGAAAGCTGTACCAGAAAGATTTTTTCCATCGGGATCCCGTTGAGATCGGCGATAGTGCGGTTGCGCACAAAAATATGAAAGGCATCGATAACCAAACCAAGGTTGGGTTCATTGACGCGCTGGACAAGCTGCCACGCGGCCGGGGTTGTGTTGATGTGCGTACTCCACGCCATCGCCTCGAAAGCCACCCGCAGGCCGCGTTTTCCGGCTTCCTGAGCCAGCCAGCGAATATCTTCCTCTTCTCTTTCGGCAATACACTCTTTTTGCGTGGAGGCCGGAGTCAGTATTGTTGTCGCACCCAGCGCCACGGCCGTATCCAGCATTTCCAGAGCATCGCGGCGTTTTTCTTCGCGCTGGTGGTCGGGCGCGCCGTCAAAATCCAGCAATACCTGGTAATCAGTCAGCGACAGGTTTTGCTGCTGTAGCAAGCTTGCGACATCTTCCGCCGTGCCTTTGGCCGCATCGACATCCTGCCGCCACAGTTCTACCTGGTTGAATCCCGCTTCGGCCGCGGCAGCAATTTTCTCTTCCGTCGTGCCGCCTAATAAAACCGTATTGATAAACAACGGGCTATTTTGAAAACGCATACTTTTCCCCTTATCGACTATTCTGTCTGACCTGATAAAACGTAAACGGTCTGACCTTTTGACTCTGTGATGCGGGTAAGTATAGTGGTCTGCGTAAATTTGCCAGTAACATCAGTGGGGTAAAGGTTTGCCAGGCTTTGCCTGCCTTGACGCTTCCTGACGCGTGCGTTCAGAAAACCTGAATGCGCCAGAAAGCTTTTAAACCTTGTTTTTCAACTCTTCTTCGCGCCTGCCGCTTGGCAATCACCGCCACAACTGCCACCCTTACTCTGTATAACTGATTCAGCGGGGCAAAGAATGATAAAACCACCAGTCGCCAGAAAAATTCCTTTTGAGATGACCGCTCATGGTGAAACGCGCATCGACAACTATTACTGGCTGCGCGATGACAAGCGTGAAAATCCAGACGTGCTGGACTATCTGCACGCGGAAAACGATTACGGCAAAGCCGTTATGCATACGCAGCAGGCACTGCAGGATCGGCTACTGAAAGAGATGGTCGACCGCATTCCACAGCGCGAGCAGTCCGTTCCCTACGTCAGAAAAGGCTATCGCTATCAGCGGCGCTACGAAGAGGGCAATGAATATGCCATTTACCTGCGCCAGCCGGAAAACACAGAAACCCCGGAAGAGTGGGAAACCCTGGTCGATGGTAATCAGCGCGCTGCTCACAGCGAGTTTTACACGATGGGCGGCCTGGGCATCAGCCCGGATAATCAAACGATGGCGCTGGCCGAGGATTTTCTTTCACGCCGTCAGTACGGCATTCGATTCTGCAATCTGCAAACCGGCAGCTGGTATCCGGAAGTCCTGGAAAACGTCTCCTCCAGCTTCGTCTGGGCCAGCGACAGCCGCACCTTTTATTACGTATTAAAAGACAAGCAGACGCTGCTGCCGTGGCAGGTCTGGCGTCACCGGTTGGGAACGTCGCAGCACGAGGACGAGCTGGTTTATGAAGAAAAGGACGACACCTTTTACGTCAGCCTGCATAAAACGATGTCCGAGCATTTTATTTTAATCGTGCTTAACAGCAGCACGACCAGTGAAATCCGGCTGCTTGACGCCGAATTTGCTGATGCGCAGCCGCAAATCTTTTGCCCGAGACGCAAAGATCACGAATACAGTCTCGATCACTATAACCATCATTTTTACGTTCGCTCCAACCGTGAAGGTAAAAACTTTGGTCTCTACCGTACCGATCACGTAAAAGAAGAGAAATGGGAAACGCTGATTGCGCCTCGCGAGCAGGTCATGCTGGAAGATTTCGCCCTGTTTCGCGACTGGCTGGTGGTAGAAGAACGCCAGCGCGGCCTGACCAGCCTGCGCCAGATCAGCTGGCAAACCGGCGAGGATTACGGCATTGCCTTTGACGATCCGGCTTATGTCACCTGGCTCTCTTTTAATCCTTCTCCGGATACGAGCAAGCTGCGCTACGGTTACTCTTCCATGACCACGCCGGATACCCTGTTTGAACTGGATATGGACAGCGGCGAACGGCACATCCTTAAACAGGCTGAGGTAAATGGGTTTGATGCCAGCCACTACCGCAGCGAACATCACTGGATCACCGCGCGTGACGGCGTCGAAGTGCCGGTATCGCTGGTTTACCACAAAGAGCACTATCGTCCGGGTAAAAACCCGATGCTGGTTTATGGCTACGGATCCTACGGCAGCTGCATGGAGGCGGACTTCAGTGCCAGCCGTCTTAGCCTGCTGGATCGCGGTTTTGTTTTTGCGCTGGCGCATATTCGCGGCGGCGGCGAGCTGGGCCAGCAGTGGTATGAAGACGGCAAGCTGTTAAACAAGCTCAACACCTTCCATGATTTTATCGACGTCACGAGTACGCTGGTTGAGAAGGGCTATGGCGATCCTGAAAAGCTGTACGCGATGGGCGGTAGTGCTGGCGGCCTGCTGATGGGAACCATCATCAATATGCAGCCAACGCGCTTTCACGGTGTGGTGGCTCAGGTTCCTTTTGTCGATGTGGTCACAACCATGCTGGATGAGTCAATACCACTAACGACCGGTGAATATGATGAGTGGGGTAATCCGGCCGACGAGCAATATTATCGCTATATCCGCCAGTACAGTCCTTACGACTGCGTGAGCGCGCAGAATTATCCGCATATGCTGGTCACGACCGGGCTGCACGACTCACAGGTGCAGTACTGGGAGCCGGCGAAATGGGTGGCGAAACTGCGGGAGTTAAAGACCGACGAAAATCTGCTGCTGCTCTGCACCGATATGGATGCGGGCCACGGCGGCAAGTCGGGACGCTTTAAATCTTACGAAGGCGTAGCGCTGGAGTATGCGTTTCTGATTGGGCTTGCGCAGGAGACGCTGAGCGCCGCCAGCGCGCGTTAATCTGCTGACAGTGCCCGTTCCATCGCGCTTTTCAGATCGGGCTTCAGATCCGGGATATTTTTTAACATCCACTTCAGGTATCCCGGATCGCGCTTCACCACATCATCAATGCGGCTACCCCGGTATTTCCCAAAGGGAAAAGTCACGCTGGAGCCGCGAACCTGCATGCGGCGCACCATCTCCGGCGCGTCCCAACCGGAAAACTCCATAATGCGAATTAACAGCGCGGCGGTAACGTAGCAGTCATACAGCGCGCGGTGAGCATGCAGATCGGCCGGAGGCGTAACCTGAAGCTGCAACGATTCACGCAGCGCCTGGTTGCCATATTTTTTGCCGGGCCACAGGCCGCGCGCCAGCGTCATGGTGCAGATCCATTCGCCCGGCATTTCCGGCAGCATGCGGCGGTCAAAGCTGGCATTATGCGCAACGTAATAAGCGCTGCCATGGTAGCGACCGATTGCTTCTTCGATAGTGGGTTTGCCCGCAACCATCGCTTCGGTAATACGGTGGATCGCCATCGCCTGTCGGCTGATAGGGCGATCCGGCATGATAAGGTCGCTCATGGGGTTAACAATTTGACCGTCGATAACGTCAACGGAGGCAACCTCTACCACGCCGCCATGTAATCCACAGGTTTCAGTATCTATTACGCGTAACATAGATTTTCCCTCTCAGAGAACGGCTGCCGGATGCAGAGAGTGAACTTCGCCTTGCCAGTCGTGGCCTTTGCGGCGGGCAATAATCAGCTGTTCGCCTTCGCTGCCGCTGACCACCTGCCGACCTTTTTCGTCCCAGATGGCGCTTTTACCCGCGCTTTGAAAACCACCTGTCGGCAGAGCATGGTTGGCCATCAGGACCGCCATCTGATATTCACGCGACCAGCGTGCCAGATAGTCGCAGTCCTTATGGTAGCCGTTTTCAGAGAGCAGGACGCTGGTGGCATACAGATTTGCGCCACGGCGGGCCGCATCCCGGGCATACTCTTCAACGCTGATATCCGCGCAAACGGCCATGGCCACATGGTGATGCTGGTAGCCAAACAGCGGGACGCTTTGCCCTGCTTTAAAAAACGGCTTTTCAGCCTCAACCAGATGGCGTTTAAAGTAGGTCAGCCGGGTACCGTCAGGCAGGAAGGCCATTGCACTAAGCCGGGTATGCTCGCCATCCTGCAGCGGCAGGCCGGTAATAATGCTCATCTTAAATTTGATAGCCGCTTCGGCGAAAACGTTCAGCCTTGTATCGTCCTGCGGCATCGCCAGCTCGCTGGCAAGCGCAAGCTCATAGCCGGTGATGGACAGTTCAGGAAACATCAGCAGGTCGACCTGATGCAAAGCGGCCTGTTCAACGAATTCGAGATGGCGCTTAATATTCCACGCGATATCTCCCGCACGGGAGCCTGATTGCGCTGCAGCGATACTCCAGACAGACATAAATATACTCGCGTAACGGATTTTGAGACGTTATCTCAACCGAAGCGGTCAGGAAACACAAGCAAATAAAGCTCTTTTTGCCACTATTTTTGTTTGGGCTCGTAAGGCAGACGCGACAGGCTCAGTGAAGCCTGACGATAATGCATAAGACGCTGGCGGAACCAGTCGCGCAGCGCTTCGGGCTGTTCGCGCTCTACCATTTCGGCCACAATCGGCATGTTATAACGCTCTTTAAAAGCCACGCCAGCGGCGGCCAAATCGACGTTGATTTTATCTTTTTCTTCCTGCGGCAGTTCAGCCAGATTGTAGTTCATCAGTACCTCCATTAATCCGTCGCAAAAATAAAGCAGGCGAGCGCGTTTCGCAAGCCCGACCGTGGCTTTAAGTTGTGAACGACTCGACACTTTATTTTTAGCGGAGTATTCTTGCGGCCTTGTCGCAGCTTCCGCTGCACCAAAAGGGAAGGATTCAATGCGTAGGTCAATGATTTTCGCGCTGGCGCTGAGTGCCGCCGCTTTCTCACAGCAGGTTTCTGCTCATGCCCATCTTAAAAACCAGTATCCTGCTGCCAACGCCAGTGTCGAAGCTTCGCCGCAGGCGCTGACGCTAACTTTTTCGGAAGATATCGAACCCGCTTTCAGCGGTGTGGAAGTGACGGCGGGCAGCCAGGTCGTTCCTCTTGCCAAAGCTGAACGTGCGCCGAAACAGCACAATCAGCTGATTGTACCCTTAGCGAAGCCGTTGACCAGCGGGCACTATCAGGTTAGCTGGCATGTACTGTCGGTTGACGGACATAAAACTAAAGGAAACTACACCTTTAGCGTGAAGTAATATGTCCCTTAGCTTCCTCTATATACTCTGCCGCTGGCTGCATTTTGCGGCGCTAATGACGCTTGCCGGTGGCAGCCTGTATACCACGCTGTTGGCCCCCGCGCGTTTCAGGCCTTGTCTTTCCGTACGCTTTAACAACCTGCTGACTGCCGCTGCGCTGGTATCGCTATTGACGGCTGTTTTACTGCTGGCAGCGCAAACTGGCCTGATGGCAAATGGCTGGGCTGATATCGCCAGGCCAGAGATATGGCAAGCGGTATTGCAGACGCGTTTTGGGCAAGCCTGGCAATGGCAGCTGTTTGCCGCGCTGGCTGGCGTAGCGGCTTTGATGGCTAAAGGTCGACCACGACAGCAGCTACTGCTGTTAAGCGGAGTAGGGCAGCTGGCCGGGCTGGCTTTTGTTGGTCATGCCGCCATGCTGGATGGCGTAGCGGGCTGGCTACAGCGTGCTAATCAGGTCGTGCATTTACTGTCTGCTGCTTTCTGGGCTGGCGGCCTGTTGCCCGTATTGATTTTAATGCGCGATATGCGGCAGCTTCCCGCCAGTTACGATGCGGTACGCACGCTGATGCGCTTTTCCCGCTATGGGCATCTTGCGGTCGCGCTGGTTATTATCAGCGGCATCATTAACGCCTTTATCCTGTTGCCGACGTGGCCGCCTGCATACGGGCAGTACAGCCAGCTTCTACTGCTGAAAACATTGTTAGTAGCGGTAATGTGCTTTATCGCCCTGTTTAACCGTTACTGGCTGGTGCCGCGCTTCCAGCGTAGCGGCCAAAATGCGCACCATCAGTTTATGCTCACCACGCTGGCTGAATTACTGTTGGCAACGCTGGTTCTGTTGCTGGTAAGCATTTTCGCCATGCTGGAGCCAGCCTGAATTATTTACCGCCCGTCTTCGGGCGTTTTGAAAGAGGTATCGTACTATCATGAAAAAACTGGCCAGCCTGATCGTCGCGCTAAGCTTTTGTTCCAGCGCAATGGCTTCAGAAATTATTACCGTCAGCCGTTTTGAAATGGGTAAAGATAAATGGGCATTTGACCGGGAAGAGGTCATGCTGACCTGCGCTAAAGGCGGCGCTCTGTATGCTATTAATCCCAGCACGCTGATGCAGTATCCGCTAAACGAGATTGCCGAGCAGCAGGTCAAAAGTGGACTGGCGAAAGGAGAGCCGATTAGCGTCATCCAGATCGACGACCCCGCGCATCCTGGCCAGAAGAAAAGCCTGGCACCTTTCGTCGAGCGTACGCAAAAGCTGTGTGACTGATAGCTCTGCCGCGCTTCTGCTTATCTAAGCAGGCGCGGTAGCAGTAATTGCCTCATCTTGCCATTCCGTCACTATTTCTGCCGTTACGATCACAGACCTGTCATATTCTGGCTGGCCCTGATGGTGCCAGCTGGAAAATCCTTGCTTCTGTACTACCTTTTAAAGGGCAAGGCTTCATAGCCTGCATAAATGCCAACTTTTAGCGCACGGCTCTTAAAGAGCCATTCCCCTGGACCAAAGACAGGACTCGTCTTTGGTCTTTTTTTGGTCGGGGTTTTAAAACAGTACCTTACAGATAAATCAATCACTTAAAATTCGCCCAGTAGTACCGTATTACCCCCTGTATGAACCTATGTAGACACTTTGTAGCCACTTTTTAGCGCCATTCTTGCCAGCGATTATTGGTTACGGCCTCTTCCAGCTGGTCAGATGCAAAGTGCGCATAACGCATGGTTATACGGATATCGGAATGCTCCAGGATGCGTTGCAGTACCACGATGTTACCGCCAGCCACCATAAATGACTGGCAAAGCTGTGGCGCAGAACGTGACTCATCTGGCCTTTGGGTAAGGTTATTTCGGCCAGACGTATCACGCGGTAAAACGGTCGATAACACTCAGAGAAAAACTTTTCTTCTTTATCTTTAAGCTCGTTATACAAATCATCCCCGATAGGAACCGTGCGGTTTTTCTTCCCTTTGGTGTTGATGAAAGTAATCTTGTTTGGGGATATCTGACTTGCCTTTAGTGCTGCGGCTTCACTCCAACGTGCACTGGTAGAAAGGAAAATTCTAACTATCAGAGTTAGCTCCGGATTGCCGTGCAGTTCACAACTTACCTATAAAAAAACAACCCCACCAAATGCCAGGGCAGTGGTAATAAAGAAAACTGGATTGGCTGCAATAACATCCCAGTATTTACTAAATAATACAGTTAGATTCACTGTCGGCTCAGGCTCGATTGTATTCAAAAGAGCTTAATCGAAGGCAATGCATCAGCAAACTTAGCCTCCTTCTTCTACAGACTTAACACGTCGAAGGTTAGTGCTTAAATATCTATCTCTATAAGAAAAGTACATAGATTACTCATGCTCAGCTAACCTATCTACCGCATAAGAATTTTGAAAAATTATTATATTTGGTAAGGGATGTTCCCGATGGTCGGGTTATTTTCCACACAAAGGAACAGTAGCAGGTCGAGGGTGAGATCTCTTGCGTTTACCTTTGTAGACGTTATGCCCATCAATAAAGCCAGCGTCCCGCCTTAGCTGATTCTATCAGCATGTCAATTGTTAGCGGCTCAGCTCGCCGGTTTACAACCTTAAGCTCCTTCGAGCGAAGGAAATTAGGGATAAGACCTTTACTTGGCGGCCAATATTTAAAAAAATCAAAACCTGATTTATCTACGTTAAACCGTGAAAAATACTCAGTCATAATTTCGTCACCCGTTTCTCTCGCCCACGGATAATGACCGGTAGAAAGGCTGGTTTCAAGCGTCAGGACAGGCTTTTTTTTTGCAAACAAAGGCTTCTGATTATAGTTCTCTTCATACCAGCTCATCACACTGGCTGCGATATCATCTTTTAGTTCCATAGCTTATCATCGCCTCTGGCAATAGTGTTATAGCTGCGGGTTGCCTTCCAGGATATCTGAATAACGTCGTTCATAAGATATGCGATACCTAGCATAGGCACCCACCTTCCCACAAAAGCGCCAAGATTATTTACGTAGCTGAACCGTAGATGTTTGATGCTTTCGTTAGTCAAAGTAGGCCAACGACTCACCCGAACATTCAGCCACTGGCGAAGATTTCGGCTTAAAATGGATGTGCCATCGGTTGTGCCGCCAGGTTTTGTCCTGGTTATAAGATGAGGCTGGCCAATTATCACTAATGCAAGCGTGGCGATATCTTTAACGCCTAATTGTTTCTGCGCTTCCTCCAGAAAAATCCAGAAAAAAAGCTCACCTGCCGAAAGGTTATGAAACCCTTTATAGAAGTAAGTTCCTTTAAGCTGTTCAGTAGTATCCATATCATTCCCTTGATTTAGTTACCATGCATACCTTAACAGTAACATAAAATTCCATAACGGTTTCGGATGCCTTCAACGGCATTTTGCACGGTTTTTCATATTTCAGAATCCTGCTTGCTCTTTCTGCTTGCTCTTTCTGCTTTCAACGCCTATCAGCGCTTAAAGGAGGTGCTCTGCCATACATGTTCCCCCCTCCGCGCGCAATGCTATCCCCGCCACACCTGCCCGCTTTGTAAGGCGCTTTTAATGCATGTGCATGGGGGGAAGCGCGCCAGTACGGGCACCCATCAGGTTTTTTCGTATGTGTATTCTAATGCAGATCCATGCACTCTGTACATGCATGACCCGTTCTGATGATTTCTATGTCGTTTACCGGGCGGGTAGATCAGTAGGGGATTTGAAAGGTTTGCATCGTGCTCTGCAAAATATGGGTTAAAGCGTGTCTGTCAAATTCAAGGGTAAATGACCTGTATTTGTTAATAGTGATTTCGGTTCATGGCTGGTTGACGCTGGCGTAAACGATATAAGTAATGGGCTCTGGTTATCAGGAGTAGAAGGTAAATATGATATAATGCTTTTACCGGGAAGAAAAGTAAGTGTTACAAAAAAATCAAGTTTTATATGTGGAGTCGATGAATTAGAGACGGTTGGGAAAGTAATGTTAACTATAGGTTATAACTTTTAAGATCAAGGTTTATAACTATCGTTTTAGCTCTTATACTCTGAACATGATCTGTAAGAAATATCCGTATAAAACGTAAGGGATATAACATTACGTGAAACAGGAGAGGTTGCAAAAATATATGAATGGGGATTATTTAAGGGGTGTTAAATGATGGGTTATATCAAAGAAAAATTAGTTATGGAGATTGGCAATGCTGACTCTATTTCTGAGGCTTTAATACTATACAAAAACTTCTATCAACTTATTCCTGAATATAAATTTGTTTTTTCTTCTCCAAAGGGCCCCTACCCTGGGTTTGAGTGCAATAAAAAATTTAAACATGGAGCAGCAATAAGATCCCTTTTCAACGATGAAAATGTCGTAGTTTTTGATCCATTAACATTTGAAGAGATGTTTAGTAGTAAAGGATGTTCTACTTTTAGAATTGATTATTCTATATCCTTGGACAGTCAAGCTTTAAGCTATCTTCAATCATATATTAATGGTAAAAAGCATAACCATGAAAATGATATTGAAGAAGTGTTTAAATTTATAGTTAAAAAAGAAACGCAAGTAGATTCAATTTTATATGAAATGGAAAATCTAATGAATTTAGATAATCCAGAAAACCACCCCAAGATATTTGATAAACTCTTAGGCTATCAGTTTATAAGGAACATCAATCCTGATGTATTTGAAAGAGAAGGGGGTATTAATGCAAGTATATCAAAAAATGAACTATTCATAAATACTGATGCCCATTTTAAAAGAATGATGAAAAATTCCCAGGATCTAAGATTCAGAGAAGGTATAAAGTTTCGTCATTCACAGGTGTATATTTACCTTCTTATGATGAGTATCATACAAATAAGTTCCCCCTCCAGGTCTTTGAAGAATAAAATGCTAGAGATGTTATCTTTTGCGCATAATAAAGCTGGCTTTTTAGCGACAAGGGAAATAATGATAGCTAAAGAGTTTTTTGAGAGAGGAACAAAATTTCCTTTTTTTAGCAAAATTCATAAAAACTCAAAAAAATTATGGTCGGCTTTAAATGGCATGGTATGGGACCTGACTCATTACAGATATTTAGAACAGGCTATTACGTTTAATATGGGAAATGACGAGAGATATTTTTTTCCAGGTATCCTAAGCTATGATAAGGGTTTTATAGAAGTAATGGAGCTTACACCTTTAAAAACTGTTGCCTTTAATACTAATGGGAACATACCAATACCTTTTTATGATGTTGGGGATGGTTCTAAAATAACTGGAAATATAAAAGAAATCCGGAATTACTATAATGAGCTATGCAGTGATGCAAAAAGGAAAGAGAGGGAAACTTCTCGTGAACTTCAAGATAATAACTTTGCATCCCTTATATTGGAACTTGAGAATACGCTGGAGTCTGTAGCCAATGTGCCGCGATAAAAAATTGTAGCCACTAATGCGCCATTCCCCAATCTAAATCTTTGATTATAAAGGACGTTAAAATTATTTGGTCTTATTTTAATATTCACATAAATCAATATTTTATATTCTTCGGACCGAAAAAAGCCGAAAAAAGCCGAAAAAAGCCGAAAAAAGCCGAAAAAAGCCGAAAAAAGCCTTAAATCATGGCTTTCTTGCATCCGCGCTTGTGAGTTTCATTGCATCCGGCGATTATGCGTCGCATTAGTCGCATTAGTCGCATTCATCACATTCGGCGCATACGCTGGCGCAGTCCTGTTTATCGTTACACAAAAAATCTGCCGCGCTGGCAAATAGCTGGGTGTTTAATTTTCTTTAAATCAGAAGGATACGGGATAATTATAGCTAAAAATGAGAGTTAATATTGAATTTAAGTGATCAAGATGTTTTCGTTATGTAGGTATTTAATTCATTTTAAGATGTCATTTTTAGTGAAAAAATACCCCTGGGCTGGCAAGGGTGGTAGAATGTCTCTCCGGAATTACTTATATAAGGATATAGCGCTATGGCTTACATTGATTCTAATCTTATCAACAATGAATCTTTGCTTTATCGCGGCAAAGTCACACTATGGGCTTTATTGCCCTGGATAGTCTGGGGAGTGATTTTCGCAGTGGTTACGGCAGGAGCAGGATTGTTACTGATACCTCTTGGCTACATGATTATACGTTCTAATGAGGCCGGGATAACAGATAAACGTGTTATCGCGAAAACCGGGTTAATCAAGAGAGATACTATTGAGATAGGTTTGAGTAAAGTCTCAAGCCTACAGGTTAAGCAAAGTATTCTGGGCCGTATTCTTGGTTATGGTTCTTTAACAGTTTGCGACGTAGGCACATCACGTGCACCAATAAAATATATAAAAAACCCTATGGAGTTCAGGCGGCGTTTCTTTGAATTACAAGAAAAAAATGGAATGAATTAAATCTTTATAAATTTTGATAACCCAGCCTTAGCGCTGGGTTTTTTAGCTAAAAATCATGGGGGCTGCGCTAAATAAAAGTAGTCAATTCGATAATGTTGACCATCTTCTGAAAATATAATCTGGCAATATGATAATGCCACTACCCAGACTTTGCTCAATCGATAATCTGGAATTGCTGACGCTCTGTCTTTATCTTTATCTTTATCTCTGCCTCTATCCCAATCCCAATCCATTACAGGCAGTGCATTGTATTTCCGGGCAGTAATAATTGATAGCCAACAGTTTTTTTACCTCGGATAGCACATATATAACTTACCTTTTATCTAAACTATTCGATTCATACTGGGGTCGGCAGATGCTCGGACGGTATTTACCAGCGTGCTGATGCATAAATCCGCCATTTCTCTTTTTTAAATAAGCTTTGACCAATTCATTGGTTTGCCAGTTTGTTCCGTCATTCGATGATGATTCCGCCTGCTGAGGCAGCTGATAACAAAGGAATTCACCATGAAGACACTTTTAACGCTTTTGCCGGTGCCGCGCGCGCTGGCTTTTACATTGCTTGCAGGGAGTTTCACCGTTCACGCCGCCGCGCCGGTTAAAGGGGGAACGCTGATTTATCTTGAACAGCAGGCACATACTAATCTTTATCCTCCAGCGGGCGGCTTTTATCCCAACGGGGGCATTCTCAATCAGATCACCGATAAGTTAACCTGGCAAAACCCGCAAACCTTACAGGTTGAGCCGTGGATTGCCGAAAGCTGGACCACTAACGCCGATAAAACCGAATATACCTTCAAAATTCGTCCTGGCGTGACCTTTTCGGATGGTACACCGCTGGACGCCAACGCCGTGGCCAAAAATTTCGATACCTACGGTCTGGGCAATAAAGCGCAGCGTCTCCCGGTTTCAGAGGTCATTAATAACTACGAGCGCAGCGAAGTTGTCGATCCCTTAACGGTGAAGTTTTATTTCAAAAAACCATCACCGGGATTTTTACAGGGTACTGCGACCATCGGTTCGGGACTGGTTTCTTTAAGCACGCTGGCACAGAGTTTCGATCGGCTGGGTGACGCTCGTCATATCATCGGATCCGGCCCGTTTGTGGTCAGTGATGAAAAGCTGGGGCGTGAAGTTGATCTGGTAGCGCGAAAAGATTACCGGTGGGGGCCAAAAAGCAGCCAGCAGCAAGGCCCGGCTAATCTCGACGGCATCAAGATAATCGTGACGCCTGAAGACAGCGTGCGCATTGGCGCATTGCTGGCAGGGCAGGCCGACTTTATTCGTCAGGTTCAGGCTTACGATGAGAAACAAGCCAAAGAGCAAAGCTTTCCGATTTATGCGGCACCCACGCGCGGCGTAAACGACAGCATCAGCTTTCGTCCGGATAATCCGCTGGTAAGCGATATCCGCGTGCGTCAGGCATTGCTGCATGCCACCAATGCTAAACAGATAGTAGAAACGCTTTTTTCTGCAAACTATCCGCAAGCTACCTCTGTGATAGCCACAACGGCGGCAGGCTACGTCAATCTGGCCGACAAGCTGACTTTTGATCCGACGAAAGCAAAAGCGCTGCTGGATGAGGCGGGCTGGAAACCAGCTGCGGACGGGATTCGGCAGAAAGAGGGTCAGCGTCTGGCATTAACCCTCTATGAATCCGTGCCGCAGCCACAGAACAAGCAGGTATTGCAGCTGGTGGCGCAACAGTGGCGGCAGGTTGGCGTGGCGTTAACGATTAAAGCCGGCGATGCCGGGAGTAAAACCCTTGATAGCCTCGATCCGCAAAAAACGCCGCTTAACGTGACGGAAGTAGGCCGTGCCGATCCGGACGTAATCAAGAGCAGCTTTTATCCGGCGAACAGGGACAATCTGCTGCAAAAGGGCGGCTCCAGCGACAAGGTTAAAAGCTTCCGCGACGACAAGCTGAACCAACTGCTGGTTAACATATCTGCTGAAGTGGATCCGACAAAACGTTTACAGCTGACTGGCGATGTCCAGCGCTATCTGCTGGACCAGGCGTATGTCATTCCGATCTTCGAAGAGCCGCAGGTGTATGCCGGCGCGCCCTGGCTGAAGGGCGTGAACTTTGAAGCGGTTGGTCGTCCGGCACTGTACGGGGCCTGGCTGGAAAAACACTAAGTCGAGGTCATCATGCGCCATTACTTACCGCGTCGGCTGGCAGCAGGGCTGCTGGTTCTCTGGGCCGCCTTCACCTTATCTTTTGTGTTGCTGCAGGTACTGCCAGGCGATGCGGTACTGATTAAATTTCAGAACCCGGATCTCGGGCTTAGCCCGCAGCAAATTGCCGAAATGCGCCAGGCCTACGGCGCGGATAATAGCTTGTGGCAGCAATATCTGCATACGCTGACCGCCATGCTGCATGGTGACTTCGGTTACTCGGTTCAGGCAGGCGTGCCGGTCAGCGAACTGCTGGGCAGCAATCTGCCCGGTACGCTGCGCCTTGCCCTGGGCGGATTTTTACTGGCGGGGCTACTGGCTTTTGCGCTGTCTGCGCTGTCGCGTTTGCCCGCGCTGCGCGGCTTGCGTAATTTGCTGCAGTCCGTCCCGGCGCTGTTTATCTCTATCCCCACTTTCTGGCTCGGCATCGCGCTGATTCAGCTGTTTTCATTTCAGCTGCGCTGGATCCCGGTCATTAATCCTTCGCCCTGGCAGGGACTGATTTTGCCCATCGTCACCGTAGCTATCCCCATTTCTGCGCCGCTGGCACAAATCCTGTTACGCAGCATTGATGACGTGTCGACCAGGCCCTTTGTTGCGGTGGCACGAGCCAAAGGAGCCAGTGAAACTTACGTACTGTGGCGACACATTTTACGCAATGCGATGTTGCCCGTGCTGACCATCGCAGGTTTGCTGCTGGGCGAACTGATTGCCGGGGCGCTGGTTACTGAAACCGTGTTCGGGCTTGGCGGCCTGGGCCAGCTCACGCAGCAGGCGGTCAATAACCAGGACGTTGCGGTGTTGCAGGCGGTAGTGATGATTTCGGCTCTGGGTTTTGTGACCATCAATCTGCTGGTGGATCTGGTAATGCCGCTGCTGGATCCCCGGCTGACGCTTTCAGGAGGTGCAGTATGAGTCTGGTCGATTACGCGATGGCACGGCAAAAAAGCGTTGCTTCGTCCCGCACAATAAGGCTCCAGCCCGGATTATACCTGGCGTGGGCGGTGATAGTGGTTGCCGTACTGGCCGCGCTGCTGCCCGGTTTGTTCACGCATTACAGCGCGACCGAAGGCGTCGTCGGCGCACAGCGACTGGCTCCGCAAGCAGGGCACTGGCTGGGCACCGATCAGCTGGGTCGGGATCTGTTTGCGCGCATCGTTTACGGCGCATCACATTCGCTATCGGCCGCGCTTCTGGCGGTGGCGGTGGGATTTATTTTTGGCACCGCACATGGTGTGGTAGCAGGCGCAACCGGTGGTAAAACCGAATCATGGCTAATGCGTACGGTGGATGTGTTGCTGTCGATTCCCTCGCTGCTGCTGTCGTTAAGCGTCTTGATCTTACTGGGCTTCGGGACGTTAAACGCGGCAACGGCGGTCGGTATCGCTTCCGTCGCCAGCTTTGCCCGCCTGGCGCGTGGTGAAGTGGTACGTCTGCGCCACAGTGAATATGTCGAAGCGGCTTACGGTAGCGGCGGCCGTTTTCTTGCGGTGCTGTGGCGGCACATTCTTCCCAATACGCTGACGCCGCTCGTTGCTTATGCAGCGCTACAGTTTGGCCAGGCCATTCTGGCGCTGTCGACGCTGAGTTTTCTTGGTTACGGCACGCCGCCGCCCGCTCCGGAGTGGGGATTACTCATTGCCGAAGGACGAAATTATCTGGCGACAGCATGGTGGCTAACCACTTTTCCCGGCCTGGTGGTGGTAGCCGTGGTGCTTTCCGCCAACCGCATTAGCCAGCAGCTGGCTGGAGGACGCCGATGAACGCACTGCCTTTACTCGCCGTTGAGGCTCTCAGCCTGAGCTATCGCAGCGGCAGCGCCTGGCAACAGGTGGTACATAACGTCAGCTTCCAGCTCAAGGCGGGCGAAATGGTTGCCTTAGTAGGTGAGTCCGGCTCTGGCAAAACCACTGTCGCCCAGGCGATTATGGGGCTGATGGCGGAAAACGGGCGTCGCGATAATGGTCAGATCAAGCTCAACGGCGTCGATATCAGCTCATGGGCACAAAAACGGCTGGATTCACTGCGCGGCGCGCGGATTAGCCTTGTGCCGCAGGATCCCGGTAATTCGCTTAACCCGGTAAAAACCATCGGCGAACAGGTAGAAGAAATCCTGCGCCTGCATTTAAAGCTAACGCGTGCACAGCGCCAGCAGCGCGTGGTTGAACTGCTGACGCGCGTAGGGCTTAGCTACCCCGAACAGCGCGTCTCGCAGTATCCTCATCAGTTATCGGGCGGCATGAAACAGCGCGTGCTTATTGCCATCGCGCTCGCCTTGCAGCCGGATATTATTATTGCTGATGAGCCGACCAGCGCGCTGGACGTTACGGTGCAGAAGCGCATTCTCGATCTGCTGGATACGCTACGCCAGGAATCGGGTACCGCGGTGCTGTTTGTCACGCACGATTTACCGCTGGCGGCAGAGCGCGCCGATCGCATCATTGTGTTTCGTCACGGGGAAATTCAGGAATCCGGACCTACGGCACAGATTGTTAGCGGGCCACAACATCCCTATACGCGCCATCTGCTAATTGATGCTGCACCACGGCCGCACCAGCGAGTGCAAAAAGCAGCCGCACGTTTCTCCACGCCAGCTATTCAGGCAACAAAGCTCTGCAAAACATTTGCGGCTGGCAAGCAACACAGTTTGCTGGCGCTCGATCGGGCAAGCCTTGTGGTACAACGAGGGACGACGCATGCGCTGGTAGGCGAATCGGGCTCCGGTAAAACAACGCTGGCTCGCATCCTGTTAGGCTTTGAGCAGGCGGACAGCGGTGAGGTAATGCTGGATGGCATTGTAACTGACGGCTTACGGGGCGAAGCGCTGCGCCAGCTGCGACGCAAAATTCAGTTTGTCTGGCAGAATCCGTTTGCCTCGCTCGATCCGCGCCAGACGCTGGCGCAGATTATTGAAGAACCCCTACGCAATTTTGAACGCCTGAGCCGCAAAGAGCGTCGACAGCGTGTCGAAGATGTCACGATACGCGTTGCGCTACCGCTGGCTTTATTGTCACGTAGCGCCCGCGAACTCTCTGGCGGTCAGCGTCAACGCGTCGCGCTGGCACGCGCGTTGATTTTGCAGCCAACGATTCTGGTGCTGGATGAAGCAACCTCGGCGCTGGATGTTACGGTCCAGGCGCAGATCCTTGACCTGTTGCAGCAGCTGCAAATAGCGCAAGGCCTGACCTATCTGTTTATTACGCATGATTTAGCAACGGTACGACAGATTGCCGACAGCGTGACGGTATTACAGGCCGGCAAGGTAGTTGAACAAGGTGACACTGTCACAATCTTCAGCGCGCCACAGCATTCTTATACCCGCGAACTGATTGCCGCAATTCCATCTTTTACTCCCTTTGTTGAAAAGGAGTCTGCATGACCAAACGCATTGGCTTTTTCACCCGACTGCTGGATAAGGCGCCGGCAAAAGAGCGCTACCGGCTGGCAACCGAACAGATTCAGCACGCTGAACGCTGCGGCTTCGATAGCGCCTGGATTGCCCAACACCATTTTCACGAGGCGGAAGGCGGCTTACCTGCGCCTCTGCTGTTTCTGGCACATGTCGCAGCACATACCTGCACTATTCGGCTGGGCACCGCCATTATTACGTTACCGATGGAAAACGCGCTGCGCGTTGCAGAAGACGCCGCCGTGCTGGATCTGCTGGCAAACGGACGGCTGGAGATCGGCCTTGGTTCGGGCGGCACGCCAGATTCGTTTCTGCCGTTTGGCCTGACCTTTGCTCAGCGCGGTACGGCTTTCGCCGATAATTTACATGTTTTGCTCAGCGCCTGGCGAGGGGATTCGCTGGCTCATCCCAATAATCACCTCTATCCGGCAGGCGCGCAGCTCGCCGACCGCATCTGGATTGCAACTTTTTCAGTTGAGGGAGCAGTGCGCGCGGCCCAGGCTGGACACGGATTGATGCTGTCCCGTACTCAGCCGCGTCCTTCAGGCCAGCCAGCTTTACCGCTTGATGCAATACAAAATCCCCTCATTGATGCCTATCTCGCCGCGCTGCCTGCGGGCGTTGCGCCGCGTATTCTGGCTTCGCGCACTGCCTTTGTTGCTGATAGCAGGGAGCACGCCAGGCGCATAGCCGAACCGGGCATTCGCCAGCAGGCGGAACACTATCGAGCGTCAGGCCATCAGTTACGCGGCGAGACTTTTGATGATTTGCTGGGGCAGTTTGATGCGCATATTGGCGATATTGCCGCCGTTAAGGCGTCGCTGGCGCAGGACAGCACGCTATCGCGCGTTACCGATATCTCTTTTCAGGTGCATTCAGCCGAGCCGTCGCATGCGGAAACGCTGCGCTCTATCGAATTAATCGCAGAACATCTTGCGCCCGGGCTACGAGCAGCGGGCGAGCATCGCTAACAGGAGCTTTTCATGACTCAGCCCAACGATTTACTGGCCTCGCTGGCAGACATTGCCCCCGATTCTGAACTGGCTGAGGCGCGTCGGCAACGCGACGCCGCCACGCTGCATGCTCAGGGCAGTTACAAGATTATTTTTGCTCAAAACGATGATGATTTTCCTCTCGACGAACGCTTAGCGCTGGCCGCGCAGGTGGCGGAATGGCACGGGCAGCCAGCTTTACAGGCACACTATCGGCAGCAGACTCAGCCATTAAGCACTTCGGCGCGCAATACTACCGCGCTGGAGTTTGCGCATCGTCTTACCTTTGAGCCGGTTACGGCTGCGCCTTCACATCTTAAAGCGTTACAGGAGGCGGGCTGGAGCGAGCGCGGGATTGTTACGCTCGCGCAGCTGGTGGCGTTTATTAGTTTTCAAAGCCGACTACTGTCAGGGCTGCGGTTGCTTCAGGGAAAGGGCGCGCAGGACGAGTCACCGGCAGTGGTGGCTGGAAAATGGCACGATGCGCCGCAGACCGCCAGCGGTAAAAGGGCATTAACGGCCTTTACGCAGCTTGAATTAGGCTGGGAACCGTGGCTGGCAGCGAAACCGCTGGCGGAATTTAACGCGGATGAACAGACAACGCTGGCGAAATTTGGACATAGCGATTCGGATTATTTTCGCCTGCTGGCGCGTAACCTGCCGCTACTGGAGCAACGTACGCTTACCGATAAAGGTATTTTCTACACGCAAGGTGGACTGCCTCGTGCCGAACGCGAATTAGCGGCGGCGGTAGTTAGCAAGGTAAACGGCTGTATCTTTTGCGCCTCTGTCCATGCCCGCAAAGCCAGTCAGCTGTCAAAAGATAACGAGGCGGTACAAAAACTGTTGGAGGTTGCGCCCGGTGGGCTGTTATCGCACGGACAATCGCCGCGCTGGCAGGCAGTCGTTGAGCTTGCAGCCGCGTTATCCGTCACGCCACCCCGCGCCACGCAGCATCAGGCAGATGCGCTGCGCGAGCAGGGGCTGGATACGCTTGCCCTGTTAGATCTGATCCAGTCCAGCGCTTTTTTTGCCTGGGCGAACCGCCTGATGCTGACGCTGGGTGAGCCTTTCTTACCTGAAGTATAAGGATAGTCATGTCATCATCTGCCGCCAGCGCTATGGGCCTTAAAAAAGGTAGCCCGATTGTTAAAAAGAGGAGGTCTTTTATGCCTGTTTCCGTTCTTCGGCCCGTAGTCGATCATGCCGTGATTAACGTGGCCGATCGGCTTGATACAGCTCGTTCTCTGTTCAGCCGTTTGGGGTTTCAGCTTACCGAGCGGGGGCATCATTCTCTGGGCTCCAGCAATCATCTGGCCATTTTTGGCGAAAACTATCTTGAACTGTTGGGGTACGAACAGGGAAAGGAAAAGCAGCGTGCCGATTTCTGGCAGGCGCCGCCGGGCTTAACCGGCCTGGTGTGGAAAACCGACAGTGCCGATATCGCCTTTCAACATCTGGAGCGGCATGATTTAGATGGCGAGCCGCCAGCCTCGTTTTATTGCCCGGTCACCTTACCGGATGGTTCACTGAGCGAAGCACACTTTCGCACGGTGCGCCTCCGTGCTTCCCGAATCCCCAATGGACGCAGCTTTTTTTGTCAGCATCTTACGCCAGAGGCGGTCTGGCAGCCGGAATGGCAGGTCCATCCTAACGGTGTGCAGAACATCAGCGAATTTGTCATTGTTGCGCAGGATCCTGCCTTATCCGCGCAGGTGTACAGCCAGCTGTTTGGTGTCGAAAAGGTTCTGGCCTGTCAGGATGGGGCGTTTGCGCTGCACGCTGGCGCGGTTACAGTGCGTTTTGCTGGCGTAGATTATGTACGGCACCGTTTTGGCTCATTGCCAGCGGATTACGATGGCAGTGCGCGAATGGCGGCATTAGGTTTTAAGGCCAGCGATTTAACGAAGGTAAAAGCGGCATTATTAAAAGGTGACATTGCATTTAGCGATCGCGACGGCGCTATAGTCGTAAATGCCGGAGAAAACGTTAATCTGGCATTAAGGTTTGCTTAGCTATTTATTGCGGTCAATCATGCAGTGACCTTATTTCTTTAAAGTGGTGCGCATTTTTTGCGCACTTATTCTTCATTTTTATCTTTTTTAATCCTTAACCTAAATTTCTTTTCGTTCCTGCCGATAAAGCCTGTGGCTGTTAAAGAAACGCTTTTATGTCTGCCCGCCAGGCAGAAAGCTTTTTTAACGGCACCATTTCACAGTTTGACAAGGAAAAGAGATGAAAAAAATTATCAAATGGGCTTTCTTTATTATTATTGCGCTAATTGTTATCCGGGTGCTGGCTGGTCCAAACGAAGAGAGTAAAAAAGCCGCTGAGGCTTCACGCGGTGAGCAACCCGCCGATATAGCAGAAAGCGCTCCGCCGCAAAAAGAGGTATTCCGTATCTCGGCAGGTAAACTCTTCAGAGATTATGAAGAAAACGAAGTGGCCGCGGATGAACGCATGAAAGGTAAGCAGATAGCGGTAACCGGCGTGGTTCAGGCTATTGATAAAGATTTTACCGACGCCATTATTATCAGGCTGAAAACAGATAATCAGTTTATGCCCGCCAGAATGGAAATGGTCGACTCACAGAAAAGCACGGCCTTGACCCTTAAAAAAGGAAGTCAGGTAGAAGTGGTTTGCCAGAGTATATCTCGCATAATGGGTGCACCTTCAGGTAGACGCTGCGTTTTTAATTAATAGTGATGGGCTGCACAAGCCCATATTCGCTTTTTCTCATGACCTGAAAGAAATAAAACGCTGATAAGTGTGACAGGAGGAGTGCGGCCATAGCAATAATACCGCTATCCACAAAGATCAAATGCCGACCGAAGTCGACATCGCATTTATCAGCGCAAATAATTACGATTGCGGCTGCCCAACAGGGCCTGCGCCTAAGGTACCGCCCGGTACTGACTGCGCGCTTGGTGCATGAGGGCGCCCATCATTGCCTACCGCGTCGCTGCGGTGCATACAGCCTGCCAGCGATAAAACGGCCAGCAGAGCAACTAAACCTTTTGTGCAATTTTTCATAGTATTTTCCGTGGGTTGAAAGTGGAACAGCATGTAAAGGATAGCGCAGGCTGCGCACACCGCCAGCCGGTCAGCGTAAAATTTTCATCACAAAAAAGGCGCAGTTCCGTATTCCTCCCTCACAGGTAATCAATCCCCGGCTACACTTAATGGACTGGAAGCCAAAGGAGGAATTATGTCTGATAAAGAACTTAATAAAAAACGCAAAGAAGAAGGCGACGTGCATAAAGGTTTGCCAGAGGCAGCGCCTTCCGCCGGCAATGCTTATGAAGAAGACGATCATCCGGCAAGAGATAATCCGGACGAGCATGGCGAAATGCCCCGCACGCGTGATGACAGCCAGGCAGATAAAAAAGATCCATATCAGGAAAAATAATTTGTTAAATCGTTACCTGACGGGTAAAGGCGGCAATAGCTCGCCTTTACCAACGCGGATATTTTACTAACCCGTTTTACTCTCCTGTCCCTGGTGCTTCTCCCGCTCTCATTAAGCTAATCTCGTTATGGCTGGTCAGAATTTGTTGCTGGCAGCTGATGACGATCTTCCCTGAAAAAAGACCTTTCGGTTAATTATCACGTCTGTCATCTCCTTAGAAATTAAGGGCGATTTGCAGACGGGATGCCATCACATTTTTTTTCAGGCTTGTACAACCGCGAGTAAAGCTCTACGCTGCACCTGCTACCTGGGCTGCGCGATGTTCGCGTTTAGCATGCTGGCTGGAGTTATCACCATGAAAAGTACAAAAGAGATTTCTATTGACCAGTTTACCGATGGTGAAAAAGAGCTGATCGAGGCGAAGGTAAAAACGCTGACGCTGAAAAAAGGCCACGTTCCTTCCTCGAAAGAAGAAAAAGAGATTTTAAAAGAAGCCAAGCGACTGGTGATGAAAGATCGCGTAGTGAAAGAAAGTACTAAAGCAGTTGTCGCTAAAAAGCCTCGTAAGCCTTCCACGGCAAAAGAGAGTGAGGTTAAAGAGTTTAACTGGAGTGCCTCTCTGCGAAAAAATCCCCGCGCCCTGAGAAACAGCTAGTCTTTTAGCCCGTCGACAACAGCTTGATGTTAACCTGTAAACAGTAGCTGAAGTGCTTTAACCAGCACTTCAATCAGCAATATGCCGCCAATAATTACCATCGTCAGCATCAGCCAAAACTGTTGAGCGCTTCCCATATTCTGCCGACTCCCTGAGACGTTAACAGACTATACTTTAGTGTCTGTTAATTAAACATTACGTCAACTTCCACGTAAAATTACCTCAGGGTGCGACCATAATGTATCAATATCTTAACGGTAAAGCGTGGCGGCATATCTATATCGTCGGCGACCTGCACGGTTGTCTGAACATGCTCAAAGATAGCCTGGAAACTTATCGTTTTGATGCGGAAAAAGACCTGTTGATAGCCGTGGGGGATTTGATTGATCGAGGGTCGGACAGCCCCGGCTGCGCCGAGTTGCTGAGTAAGCCCTGGTTTCGCAGCGTGCGCGGCAATCACGAAGAAATGGCCATCAATGCGTTGACGAAAGGCGAACATCAACAGTGGATTGGCAATGGCGGAGAGTGGTTTTACAAACTTGAAGGCATGAAGATGATTGAAGCCAGGCACGCCCTTAGCCGCTGTCGGCTGATGCCGCTGATTATCCACCTGCAACTACAGGATAAGTTGATTGTTATCGCGCATGCTGACTACCCGGCCGATCGCTATGCCTGGGAAGCCCCGGTCGATCCTTTCGACGTGGTCTGGAGCCGTAACCGGGTTGAACAGGCAAAGCAGGGCAGAGCCACAGCAATTAGCGGCGCGGATGCTTTTTACTTTGGCCATACGCCGCTTGCTGAAGCTCTGAGCGCGGCAAACCTGCACTTTATCGATACCGGTGCCGTGTTCGGCAACCGGCTTACCGTGGTACAGGTTCAGTGAGTCAGGAAAACAGCTTGCCATGATACAGGTTCAGTGAATCAGGAAAACAGCTTGCCGTGGTACAGGTTCAGTAAGTCAGGAAAACAGCTTGCCGTCCCGCACCAGCTCGCGTGGGTAGCTGTTTTTAATGCGGCTGTTCACTTTCTTCGCCAGCCCAATCGGCTGCTGCTGACAGGTGACGATGATTTCATCGGCCGGCAGATCGCGTTCGGGATAGATATCGCGCCCGCGATACCACTCTTCAGCTTCCGCCAGCGTCAACTCAAAACGATTTTTAGCCTGTGGCTGAGCCAGCGCAACAACCGCCTCATGCTGCCAGCGATAGCCTTTGGCGAAGGTTTCCGCCAGCTTTAAGCCGATGCGGGAAAAGCGCACCTTGCCTAACAATGGCTCCAGCGAAACAGGGAAAAGCCACAGTTCCTTATCACGCTGCCAGAGGCTATGCGTGACGCTGTCCCAGGCCAGGCCTGACTTCGCTGCGGCCATCGCTATCTCCTGCTCCTCTTTGCGTTTTACCGGAGAAAAAGGCAGCTTGCCCACTTTATAGCCGGGCAGCGGTAGCGGCGGCACGCCTGACGTTTTACGTAAGCGGGCAACAAAAAAACCTTCGCTATCAAAAAGATGTGGGAAAACGTGCAGGAAACCTTCGTCAGTGCTTGCGCTGTCGGCGCCGATAAAAAGATCGTTAAGCGGTTCAATCGTTACGGCATCAGGATAGCGCGCCAGCAGCCAGGCGATCACCTGCTGATTTTCGCTACGGTTTAGAGTACAGGTTGAGTAGATAAGCGTGCCGCCGGGCTTGAGCGCATGAAAAGCGCTGTCGATCAGGTCCTGCTGCGTCGCGGCGATCTCTGCCGTGCTTTCCGGTGACCAGTTGCGCAGCGCGTCGGCATCCTTACGGATAACACCTTCGCCGGAGCAGGGCGCATCGAGTAAAATCGCATCGAACGTTTCCGGCAAGGCCGGGCCGAAAACGCGGCCGTCAAAGTGCGTAATCGCCGTATTGCTTACGCCGCAGCGGCTGATATTGGCATGCAGCACCTTCACCCGGCTGGCAGAATATTCGTTAGCGAGCAGCATGCCCTGGTTATTCATGCCTGCTGCAATCTGCGTTGTTTTAGATCCGGGCGCGGCGGCCACGTCCATCACCCTTTCCGGCTGGGGACAGCCAGCAAACAGGGCGGTGACCGGCAGCATTGAGCTGGCTTCCTGAATATAAAACAGTCCTGACAGGTGTTCTGCCGTACTGCCAAGCGGAAGCGCTTCGGCATCGTCACGGCTAATCCAGAAGCCTTCGCTACACCAGGGGATCGGCGTCAGCGCCCAGTTGTAAGGCGCAACCTGCGCCAGAAAATCTGCCACGCTAATTTTCAGCGTATTAACGCGCAGGCTGCGGCGCAGCGGCTGTTGGCTGATAGCAATAAATTTGTCGAACTCTGCGGCATCGGGCAGCAGGTCGCGCATCTGGCTCAGGAAAAGGTCCGGGAAATACACGCGTAAAGAAGAAGACACTGAAAAATTCCGCTGTAAAAAAGTAGGGCGAGTCTAGCACACTCGCCCTGAGGAAAAAAAACGGGCAGTCGGGCTGCCCGTACAGATTGCTGACAAAGCTAAAGCGATACCTGCAACTAAACATCACGAGCCGTGGATGGCCCGTCACGATTATTTAGCCGGCAGCGCGGTTCCCCATTTACGCCAGTCCTGCGGCTCTTCGTTTTCCAGCAGGAAATGCTTGCCGCTGGTGGCCTGCGGTGCCAGCGGAACGGTTGGCGGCGTGGCAAACTGAATGCCGCCCTGAATAAACTGCTGGAAAGTCCCGGTTTTCACCACGCCGCCAATCAGGCCAAACTTGAAGTTGTAGCCGGATGCCAGCCAGAACACCGAGTTGTTCCTGACCAGATGCTGATATTTTTTGCTGATGCGCAGCGTGATTTGTACGCGATCCGCCATTGCCCCCAGCGAGGTTCCCGTCACCGTTCCCACTTCTATGCCACGGAACAGCACAGGTGTGCCGACGGAAAGCGAGCCACCTTCAGGCGCATCCATAATAATGTTCAGGCCATCCAGATAGCGCGCATCGGTAATGGTTGATTCCTGAAGTTCAAAGGTGCGCTGGGCGCGGCCTTTGCCCGGATCAACGTTGATATAGGGCTGAAGTATCGTGTCCAGATGGTTGACGCCTGCCGCAGAAATTTCTGGTGAAACCACCGAAAAGCGGCTGCCCAGACGCGCAAAGTCCTGCACGTATTCCGGATAAAGCACGGCCTTAGCGATAACCTGATCTTTCCGGTCGTTTAGCGCCAGCGACTCCAGCTGACCGATGGTAATACCCAGATAGCGAATCGGCATGCCTGAAGAGAGCTTGCTGGCATCGAAAGTGCGCAGCGTAATCTGGCTACCTACCGCCCTGGCGGCCGTTTCCGATTCAAACAGCGTGCGCTTGTCTTTGCTGGTTAAACCGGCACCCGCACCGCTGAGGTTATCAAAGCTGATGGCGCCTTTCAGCGCACGGTTCAGCGGCGAAGCCTGCACGGTTAGCCCGCTGCCGTTCAGCTGCACGCGCGCGCCGCCTTCCGACCAGAAAACACTGTTTGGCGTCAACAGCTTGCGGTATTCCGGCTTGATATGTACGCGAACGTCAAATTCGTTGGCTCTTGGCGTTACGTCAACAATTTCACCGACCTGGAACTTACGGTAAAGCACCACAGAACCAGCCTGAATATCCGGCAGGCTGTTAGCGGTCAGCGTCAGCGTGGTAGGAAGCTGGTTAGTGGTAATTCCTTCAGCCGCTTTTTCCGCATTAGCGTAAAGCGGGTAGCTCTGTTTTGGCGCGCCTTTACTACCTGGCTCAAGGCGAATGCCGCCGTCGACCCATTCGCGCGCGCTGGCACCCAGCACCTCCATCCCGTCAATGCCCAGCTTAACGTCCAGGCGGCTGTTAATAATGAACTTGCTGTCGCCATGCACCAGCTGGCGATAATCCGGCGTGATGGCGATGATAAAACCAACGCCTTGCTCATTCAGCTTGCGGTTGACCACCTGGCCAATCTGCATACCGTGCAGCATGACCGGCTGACCCGCATCAATGCCGTAGCTTTCTGGCGCGGTCAGCTTTACCTCCAGCGTGTCGGGCCGTTGCAGCAGCGACTCGTTGCTTCGCAACACCGTAAAGCGATTTTGTGGCTCACCTTCGCCCGGCACCAGTTCAAGCGTGCTGCCGGTCAGCAGGCTGCTCAGACTGGTATCGGCCAGCGTGATTTTCGGGCTGCGCATCTCTATACGCGTGCCGCTGCGCATCAGGCCGGTAACGGAAGGATCGATAGTCAGCTCGCCTGTAACCTTACCGTCAGGTTGAAGGTTTAGCGCGGTGAGGGTGCCGACTTCCAGTCCCTGATACATCAGTGGCGTACTACCCGCCTTGAGATCTTTTCCGCCGGGCAAATCCAGCGTAATGAGCACGCCGCGATGGCTATGTGCCAGATCGGGATAAAGCTGGTAGTTATCTTCGCTTTTTGCCTGCGCGGAATCTTCCGGGGAGTCGAAGGCGATAGCGCCGTTAACCAGCGCCGCCAGGCTTTCCAGCTGCACTTTGGCCCCGCTTAAGCCAACGTCGGCTTTAACGCCGGAGACGTTCCAGAAGCGACTTCCTTTTTTCACCAGGTTGGTAAAGCGGCGCTCAATCAGGACGTCAACGGTCACGCCCTGATTGCCGGGATTAATGCTGTAATCATAAACGCGGCCGACCGGAATTTTACGGAAATAGACCAGCGAGCCGGTATTCAGCGAGCTAAGGTCGGGCGCATGTAGATGAATCAGCATTTCGCCGGTATTGACGCGGTATTTCGGCTGCGTGTCCAGCGCCACAAAATGATCCTGCGGCTTGCCTTTGCCCGGCATCATGCCGATATAGTTACCGCCTACCAGCGCATCCAGACCGGATACGCCCGCCAGCGACGCTTTCGGCGTGACCAGCCAGAACTGCGTTTTGTCCCGCAGCGCCTCTTTCATATCGCTTTTGATACTGGCCTTGATTTTTATCGTGCGTAAATCGTCGGTCATACTGATGCCCTGCACCAGGCCAACCTCTACGCCCTGATAGCGCACCGGCGTGCGGCCCGGCACGATACCGTCCGCCGTGGCGAAATCGATAGTGACGGTGGTGCCGCGCTCCTGGTAATTGGTCCAGACGAGCCAGCCCGCAATCAACAGCGCGATAAACGGTAGCAGCCAGAACGGCGAAATTTTGCGTCGGCGTTTAATGCGTGCGCTAGTCGGTGTAGTCGGCGTTTCCTGTTGCATGTGCATCCCAAAGTAAACGGCTATCCAGCCACTCAACGGCAAGGATAGTAAGAATAACCGACGCGCCAAAATAGAAGGCGGCCGGCCCCATAGTAAAAGCCAGAAGCTGATCGCGATTGACCAGCGACATAGTTAATGAAATCACAAACAGGTCCAGCATAGACCAGCGTCCGACCCAGGTAACTACCCTGAGCAGCCGAACGCGGGTTTTCAGGCCCTGCTCGCAGTTAAAATGAATGCTCACCAGCAGCGTCAGCAGCACGATAACCTTGGTGAAAGGCACCATGATACTGGCGATAAACACCACCGCCGCCACCGGAATATTGCCGGAAGCCAGCGAGAGGATACCGGAAAGGATCGTATCTTCCTGCCGTGAGCCGTTCAGATAAATGATGGAGATAGGCAGGACGTTAGCCGGAATAAGCAGCACTATCGACGCAATTAATGCAGCCCAGGACTTCTGCAGGCTGAAACGACGCCGCAGGCGCAGCGGCGTATGGCAGCGCGGACAGCGGCCGCGTTCATCGGGCAAGCCGGTATGGTGACAGTTGAGGCAAACCCGCAGCTGTTTGGGATCGACATGCGGCTGCGGCTGGGGATAAAAGCGGTGCCACAGCTGCTCAATGTTCATATGAATAAGCGTTACCAGGCTGAGTATCGCCAGCGAGATAAAGGCGATTAAACCCGGCCCGAAATTAATATCCGCATAATCTTTCACCTTTATTGAGGCGACGGCGATGCCGATAAGGTAAATATCCAGCATGACCCACTCTTTCAGCCGGTCAAGCATCAGCAAAACCGGACGCAGATTTAACCCCAGCCTGTCGCCAAAAAAGAGCCACATAACAGAAGCAACAAGGGTTGCGGGTGCGCCAATAGTGCAAAAAGCTACCATTGAAGCGGTAATCACATCGCCCTGCTGGGTCATTTGTAAAATGCCCTCCAGCAGGCTGGCGCGAATCGTGGTGCCCAGCAGGCGTATAGTGAGCAGCGGCTCGCTGAAGGCAAACGGCATCAGCAGCAGCATGGTCACCGCCATCGCCATTAACCGCGTCATCGACCAGTCGCGGCCGTTAAGGATAGTCGCGTTGCAGCGCGGGCAGTGCGCCGTCTCATTAGATTTAACATCTGGTAAGGAAAAAAGGGTATCGCATTGCGGACAACGCTGATAACGTGCCTGAGGCAGAATATGGCTAATAGCGTATATTTTCACAGGTTACCCGGATTGGCAGGGTACGGTCAGGCAAAATCGCCACGGCGAACCACTCTTCGTTTATGCTTTTAAAGCTTCAGATCAACAAGGGTATATTAACTAACGGAATCATTCACCTTGTCCGTCTGGACTTTTAATGCTTATTTTATTGGGCGAAGTCATACTGGACTTCGTAACAAGTTTCAATAATGGTTAAAAAATGACTAAAAAAGAATTCTACTCGGACCTTAATCGCGATTTGCGTGCGCTTATTGCAGGCGAAACCAGTTTTCTGGCCGCGATGGGGAACTGTAGCGCGCTGCTGTTCGAACGTCTGGAAGGCGTGAACTGGGCCGGCTTTTACCTGTTAACGGAAGAGAATACCCTGGTGCTTGGCCCTTTTCAGGGCAAAATTGCCTGCGTACGCATTCCGGTAGGCCGTGGCGTATGTGGAACCGCCGTAGCCGAAAACGCCGTACAGCGTGTAGACGACGTGCATGCTTTCCCGGGCCATATTGCCTGCGACGCCGCCAGCAATGCGGAAATCGTTCTGCCGATAAGCGTTAACGGCCAGACGATTGGCGTGCTGGATATCGATAGCGTGGTCTATAACCGCTTTGATAATGAAGATGAAACGGGGCTAATTGAGCTGGTCGAAGGCCTGTGTGAAGTATTGGCTGGCTCGGATGTCGAAAAATTTATTCACATGAAACGCAGCTAAAGTGCTGGATAACGTAGCATTTGCCGATGGTGTCATTATAATGACGCCTGTTCATGCCTGCGGCTTATTGGCTACCCCGTTGTAATCAGGAAATTTCATGGAAAATCAACCCAAGTTGAATAGCAGCAAAGAAGTAATTGCCTTTCTGGCAGAGCGGTTTCCACAGTGCTTTAGCGCCGAAGGCGAAGCACGACCGCTAAAAATCGGCATCTTTCAGGATTTAGTCGACCGCGTGCAGGGCGAAATGAGCCTGAGTAAAACTCAGCTTCGTTCCGCGCTGCGCCTTTATACTTCTAGCTGGCGCTATTTATATGGCATCAAAGCTGGTGCTACCCGCGTTGACCTGGATGGCAACCCTTGCGGCGTCCTGGACGAGCAGCATGTAGAACATGCCCGTAAGCAGCTCGAAGAGGCGAAAGCGCGCGTTCAGGCGCAGCGCGAACAGCAGCAGGCGAAGAAACGTGAAGCGGGTGAAGAAGCCGCGCCGCGCCGTCCGCGCAAGCCGGTTCGTAAACCTTCTGCCGAAGGCGAGCAGCCCCGGGCCGCGCGTGCGAAGCCACAGCGTAATCCTGGCAGCGCGCCTTCCGCAGAACGCCAGCCGCAACGCAGCAAACCCGTTACGGATACCGCAGCGCTGCAGGTAGGTCAAAACATTAAAGTCACGGCTGGCAAAGGTGCGATGGATGCAACCATTCTTGAAATTACCAAAGATGGCGTCCGGGTACAGTTGGCTTCCGGCCTGGCAATGATAGTACGCGCAGAACACTTGCAGTTCTGATACGGAGGCCAATCAGGGCATGAACAACTTTTTTAAAACCACCGTTATTGCTGCGCTGCTGTTTACCGGAAATGTTTTCGCTGCGGATACTATTACGCGCGCCGATCAGATCCCTCAGCTTCATCAGGAACCGCAGCACGCGACGGTCAGCGAGCGCGTTACGTCGCGTTTCACCCGTTCGCACTATCGCCAGTTCGATCTGGATCAGGATTTCTCGGCCAAAATTTTTGCCCGCTATCTGAACCTGCTCGACTATAACCACAACGTACTGCTTGCTTCTGACGTTGAGCAGTATGCAACGAAAAAAACCACGCTGGGCGACGAGTTACAATCGGGCCAGCTGAACGTTTTTTACGATCTTTATAATCTGGCGCAGAAACGCCGTTTCGAGCGCTATCAATACGCGCTGACGGTGCTGAATAAGCCAATGAATTTCAGCGGTAACGATACGATTGATATCGACCGCAGCAAAGCGCCGTGGCCAAAAAACACGGCTGAACTGAATCAGCTGTGGGATGCCAAGGTCAAGTATGACGAGCTGAGCCTTAAGCTGACCGGTAAAAGCGAAAAGGAGATCCGCGAGGTTCTCACCAAACGCTATCAGTTCGCTATTCGCCGCCTGGCACAGAGCAACAGCGAAGACGTTTTCCAGATGGCGATGACCGCTTTTGCCCGGGAAATCGATCCGCACACCAGCTATCT
>Ga0153980_1000090_pt1 | contig 54574 bp, 33 predicted proteins | sample TSGA064MetaG_FD_104722 | JGI IMG/M metagenome (GOLD analysis project Ga0153980, IMG submission 104722) | Attine ant fungus gardens microbial communities from Georgia, USA - TSGA064 MetaG | ecosystem: Host-associated > Fungi > Mycelium > Unclassified | place: USA: Georgia, Magnolia Springs State... | reverse complement strand
TCAGCACTCAGCACTCAGCACTCAGCACTCAGCACTCAGCACTCAGCACTCAGCACTCAGCACTCAGCACTCAGCACTCAGCACTCAGCACTCAGCAGCTAGCGTGGCGCCAGCGGCGCGCCTTTGGCAAAGTAATTTTTTATGCCGGCAAGAATGGCTTCGGCCACCTGATGCTGAAACTTTGTCGTGCGCAGCTTGCGCTCCTCTTCCAGATTGCTGATAAAAGCCGTTTCTACCAGGATAGAAGGAATATCTGGCGCTTTCAGAACGGCAAAGGCCGCCTGCTCCATCTTCTTTTTATGCAGATGGTTAATTTTGCCCATGTGCTTTAATACTTCGTTGCCAAATTTCAGGCTGTCGTTGACGGTCAGGCTTTGCACCATATCGAACATGGTATGGTCAAGATAGCGATCGCCGCTCATGCTGACGCCGCCAATCAGATCCGATTCGTTTTGCGTTTGCGCCAGATAGCGCGCTGCGGTACTGGTCGCGCCTTTGGTCGACAGAGCAAAAACGGACGAGCCTCTTGCTGCCCTGCTGGTAAAAGCATCGGCATGAATTGAGACAAACAGATCGGCGCGTAGCCTGCGCGCCTTCGCCACCCTTACCTTTAGCGGAATAAACACGTCTTCGTTGCGCGTCATGTGCGCACGCATGTGGGGCTGCTTATCGATCAGCTGTTTCAGACGCCGGGCAATTTTCAGCACCACGTCTTTTTCTTTGGTTTTATGCTTACCAATAGCGCCCGTATCTTCGCCACCGTGACCGGGATCGATCATGATGATAATTGGTCGATCTCTGCCTGCCTTACCGGGCAGCGGTGCCGAAACCGGCTGGCCGCTTTCCAGATCGCCTTTATTATAATCCTGTAAAAGCGCCAGCAGCGGATCGTCTTCATGGTTATGGCTGCGGGTGCCGCCGGGATAAAGATCCAGCACCAGCCTGTTTTGAATACCCGCCACCGGATCAAGCGTGAAGACCTTAGGCGTCACGCTTTGCTTGAGTTCCAGCACCAGCCGTACCGTATTGGGATCGAACTGGCCGACGCGCGCGTTTTTAATATAGGGATCGTCGCTGCGTACCAGATGACCAACGTGGTTAAGAACATGATTCAGCTGCACGCCGGAGATATCCACCACCACGCGTTCGGGATGGCTTAGCGCAAACTGTTTATATTTCAGCGGGGTATTGGATTCCAGCGTAACGCGAGAATAGGTAGATGAAGGCCAGATGCGCACGGCGACAATATGGCTGGTCGCCGCCAGCCCCATTTTAGTGACGCTTAATAACAGCGCTGCGCCAGCGCCCTGTAACCATCGGCGTCGGTCGGGCGAAGGTAAATCAGACATGCCACTCCAGTAATAAAATTGCTGTTTTGTAGATAAAAAGGACATCAAAAAGCTACAAGGGACAAAAACTTTAGCGAATCCTGCTGGCGGTGTCACCCCTTAAAAGCCGTGCCTGCATACTCTGTTAAAGCAAAGCGGCAAGACCACAGCAGGCAAAGTACTGCTATGCCCGGCAAGAGCGAGCAGCCAGAAGGCCATGAGTGAAATTTGCCTGCGCGCTCTGGCCTCCAGGTTAAATTTGTTACCACTCTGAGAAAATTGCTACTTGCGCCTGCGCGATAAAAGAATAAAAATACAGTTTTAGCGAATAATAATTCATAGAGGATTTGCCGTGAAGGAACGGAGTACCGAGCTGGTTCAGGGGTTTCGCCATACCGTGCCCTATATCAATGCCCATCGTGGTAAGACGTTCGTCATTATGCTGGGCGGCGAAGCCATCGAACACGAGAATTTCTCAAGCATCGTTAACGATATCGGCCTGCTGCATAGCCTGGGCATTCGTCTGGTCGTGGTGTATGGCGCCCGTCCACAGATTGACGCGAATCTGGCGGAGCACCAGCTGGAGCCGATTTACCACAAGCATACGCGCGTAACCGACGCGCAGTCGCTGGAACTGGTCAAGCAGGCCGCTGGTCGTTTACAGCTGGATATTACCGCTCGCCTGTCAATGAGCCTGAACAATACGCCGTTACAGGGCGCGCATATTAATGTGGTAAGCGGCAACTTTATTATCGCGCAGCCGCTGGGCGTCGATGACGGCGTGGACTACTGCCACAGCGGCCGCATTCGCCGTATCGACGAGGAAGCCATTCACCGCCAGCTGGACAGCGGCGCTATCGTGCTGCTTGGGCCGGTGGCGGTTTCCGTGACGGGCGAAAGCTTTAACCTGACGTCGGAAGAAGTGGCGACGCAGCTGGCTATCAAACTGAAAGCAGAAAAAATGATCGGTTTCTGCGCGGAACAGGGCGTAACCGACAGCGAAGGCGCGATTATTTCCGAGCTGTTTCCAAATGAAGCGCAGCAGCGCATTGCGGAACTGGAAGAGAGCAACGATTACCTCTCTTCCACGGTGCGTTTTCTGCGCGGCGCGGTCAAAGCCTGCCGCAGTGGCGTGCGTCGTAGCCATCTGATTAGCTATCAGGAAGACGGCACGCTACTTCAGGAACTGTTCTCGCGCGACGGCATCGGCACGCAAATTGTCATGGAAAGCGCCGAGCAGATTCGTCGCGCTACCATCAACGATATCGGCGGCATTCTGGAGCTGATTCGCCCGCTGGAGCAACAGGGTATTCTGGTACGCCGCTCGCGCGAGCAGCTGGAAATTGAAATCGATAAGTTTACGATTATCGAGCGTGATAATCTGACCATCGGCTGCGCGGCCCTCTACCCTTTCCCGGAAGAAAAAATTGGCGAAATGGCCTGCGTCGCGGTCCATCCCGACTATCGCAGTTCGTCACGCGGCGAAGCGCTGCTGGAACGCGTCGCGCTACAGGCTCGCCAGATGGGACTGAAAAAGCTGTTTGTGCTGACCACGCGTAGTATTCACTGGTTTCAGGAACGCGGCTTTACGCCGGTGGACATTGAAGAGCTGCCGGAAAGTAAAAAGCAGATGTACAACTATCAGCGCCGCTCAAAGGTACTGATGGCGGATTTGAGTCATGCAAGAATGGCTTAGCTGCCTTAGCTAAAGCCACGCACGACCAGCCCCATGCTGTTTATGGCATGGGCATTTTTCAGGGCTATACGGGGTAAAAGGCGAAGTAAAATCAGCGAACCCCAGACAGCAGCTCAATTTGTAGGGATGGCATGTGAGCGCGGGCCTCTTGTAAAAGCGCGTCCCAGTCGTCGGGCGGATGGCCTGCTGCGAGCATTTTCGCAAAAATTTTGTATGCGTCCGTTTTGCTGTCGTAAGCACGCAGCGAGTGCTCGTCATTAACCCAGCCGAGTATCATCGTTTTATGCTGTTCGCTACAGCGATAAAACAGGCGAAACTGCTGTAAAAATTTGGCGCGGAACCCGTGTTTATGCTCATCGCCCAGCGTGCCGCCATGACGAAACTGCGGCCCTGAAGGGTCCGCCGCGATGACCTCCCTGACGACTCGCGTTATTGCAGCCGGCAACGGATATCTCACAACGCTACGCTGTTTTCCTGTCCGCCAGCCGCTCCACCAGCCCGCTACGGCGGCGCGTACGCATTTTTATCGCGCTGTTCAGCACCTGACTATCCGCATAAAGCGTTAACTGCTTCCTGGCGCGGGTTATCGCGGTATAAACCAGCTCGCGGGTTAAAACCGGTGCAAACTGGTTTGGCAGTACCAGCAGCGTGTGGTCAAACTCCGATCCCTGCGATTTATGCACGGTCATAGCATAAGCAGTTTCGTGCGGCGGCAAACGGCTGGGCTGCACGGCCCTGATGGTGCCGTCCGGCAGCGGGAAGAAGACTTTTAGCGCCCCTTCCGCATCGTTCATCGCAATGCCGATATCACCGTTAAACAACCCCAGCGCGCTGTCGTTACGAGCAATCATCACCGGCCTGCCGATATACCACTTGCTGCCGGGCTGGCGCTGGACCAGCCGCTTTTTCTGTAACGCAGCCTCAATACGTTCATTCAGCCCAATCACGCCAAACGGCCCTTCACGTAACGCGCACAGCAGCTGAAAGCGGCCAAATGCCTCAATGACCTGACGCGGCTCGGCTTTTTGGGCCAGCTGGACCAGGTAGTCCCGGTAGCCTTCTACGCTGGCATCCAGCAGATGCTGATACTCGGCGCTGCTGTTTAATGCATAACGAACGATATCGGAGAAATCAGCGCTGAAGACCTTTTCAACCAGACGTACTTCCCCGGCGTTTACCGCCAGTGCCAGCTGGCCAATGCCCGAAGAGGCATCAAAACGGTAGCTTTTGCGCAGCAGGCAAATGCTGTCGCGTACCGCCGGGGCCAGTTGATCTTCTTTGCTTTCGATATCACAGCCGGTCAGGCGCATCAGCATTGCCGCACGTTCACTGCTGTAGCCGGATTCCGCGCAGCGGCAGATATCGCCCAGCACCGCTCCCGCCTCTACCGAAGCGAGCTGATCGCGGTCGCCCAGGAAAATCACCCGGGCATGAGGCGGTAGCGCGGCAATCAGGTTAGCCATCATCGGCAGATCGACCATGGAAGCTTCATCCACCACCAGTAAATCCAGATGCAGCGGATTGCCCGCGTGATAGCGCATCCGCTGGCTGCCGGGCACCGCGCCAAGCAGGCGGTGCAGCGTGGTGGCCTCCGTTGGGAAGCGCTGTTTTTCCGCGTCGCTAACGTCCAGCTGCTGCAAAGCTTTACCTAAAGATTCGGTCAGCCGCGCTGCCGCTTTGCCCGTCGGCGCAGCCAAACGTATACGCAGCGAACCTGCGGAAAGCTCCAGCAGCGTTGCCAGCAGTTTGGCTACCGTCGTGGTTTTCCCCGTGCCCGGCCCGCCAGAAATGACGGCAATTTGTCTGGTTATCGCCACGGCGGCGGCAATTTTCTGCCAGTTATCGGGCTGTTCGCCAAAATGTCTGTCCAGCGCCGCACGCAGCTGCCGCTCGTCAAATTCCGTATGCGCTTCACGGACGATAAACTGTGCGACTTTGCCTTCAGACTGCCACATGCGATGCAGATAGAGCCGCTGCTGATGCAGTACCAGCGGCGTTGCCGCCGAACCATCGCCGACAGCCTGCGCTGTGGAAAGTAAATGGTGCCAGTCGGGTTCGCCAGCGGCCTGCCAGAGCTGGCCCGCCAGTTCCGGATGACGGCCGCCAAACAGCAGCGATTCACTAAGGTGGGCCAGCGGCAGACAGACGTGGCCTTCGCCCGCCTCGGCGCTGACGCAGGCCGCAGCCAGCATCAACGCAGGATCATCGCCTGCTACCATGCGGGCAAACTGCACGTCCAGCGGACGCAGTAGCCGTGCCTCACAGGCATTAAGCAGTAGTTGCGCTATGGCCATAGTTCCTCCTGAAACTCTCCGGCAAACAGGGCGTCGAGCGAGCGGACAAAAGCCGCATCGGGACAGGTACGGAAGATGCCGTTTTCACTTGCTGTGCCTTCCACGCCACGCAGAAACAGATAGATAACGCCGCCAAAATGTTCCTGATAGTCGTAGTCAGCCAGTCGATGGCGCAGATAACGGTGCAGCGCCAGCGTATAAAGCTGATATTGCAGATCGTAGCGGTGCGCGCGCATCGCTTCCGCCATCGCTTCTGGCGTATAGTGCTCGCCGGATTCGCCCAGCCAATTAGATTTGTAATCCAGCAGATAATATTTGCCCTGCCAGCGAAACACCAGATCGATAAAGCCCTTCAGCATTCCCTGCACCTGCTGGAAGTTAAGCGCAGGACAGCCAGCGGAGAGCGGATCGTAGTGATGTGCCAGCCTGTCCAGCTTTTCCGCGCTGAGCATTTGCTGAACAGGCAGATAGAACTGTAGCTCGACCTGGCGGCTTTCTGTCGGCAGCTGATTTAAACTGACGCCGGTTTCATTGAGCGGCGTGGCTAACACATTTTCCAGCCACTGTTTCATTACCGGCAGCCATGCCTCGTTCAGTCCCTGCCCGGCCAGCTGCTCGATGAGCCAGGTTTCATCAATCGGCTGGGTGAAGTCGAGATCTTCAAACAGACCGTGCAAAAAAGTGCCTGGCGCAGCGCCACGGGGAAAAGCGTGCGGCGTCAGCTGTCCGGCCTGCTGGCCCTGCGCTTCGCCAGCCGCATCCACGTCCAGGCGCGGCAGCAGATCTAACGTCATGGACGGCCCATGCTGCTGCAGGCCAGAATAGCTGGTTACCCGCCATTCGTCCCGCAGCTGGCGCGAGAGGGCTTTACTGCTAAGCGACTCCGCAATATGCCGCTCCGGCTGCCAGGGCGCGCTTTCTGGCGTCTCCGCCAGCACCGTTTCCACCGCGTCATTTTGTAGCGCAAGCATCTGCTCGCGCAGGCCTGCGGCATCGGCCGGTTCGCCCTGCTGCAGCAGCCAGCCAGCCGCACTGCGATGCAGATCGCTACTGCCTTCTTTTTTACGGTTGCCTTTGATCAGCGGGGCGATGCCTACGCTACAGTGATAGACCGATCGCGTTAACGCCACATACAGCAGGCGTAAATCTTCCGCAAGACGCTCCTCTTCGGCCAGCTCAATACTTTGTGCATCGTCGCGCAGATCCAGCAGCGCCTGGTAGCTTTCCCTGTCGTGATAGATGCCCGTCGCCGCCTCGCGATAGTTGGCGATAAACGGCAGCCAGACCAGCGGATACTGTAGCCCTTTCGATTTATGGATAGTGACGATTTGTACCAGATGGCGATCGCTTTCCAGCCGCAGCTGCTGGCTGGCGGACTGGCCGTTAGGCTGCGCCACCTCCTGCGCCAGCCAGCGAACCAGCGCGTGTTCACTGTCGAGCGCGGCAGAAGCCTCCTGCAACAGCTCGCCCAGATGGAGCAAATCGGTAAGGCGGCGCTCGCCGCTTTCTGAAGCCAGCAGGTTTTCTGCAATCTGTCGGTTCACCATCAGCTCGCGCAGCATCGGCAGGACGCCGCGCTTCAGCCAGCGCTGGCGATAGCGGTCAAACTCATCAACCAGCGCATCCCATTTGCGTTCATCTTCGCTTAGCGCCTGCAGGCCTGGCGCGTCCAGCCCAAAAATACTGGTGGCCAGCGCGCTACGCAGAATACGCTCCTGCTCCGGTGCCAGCACCGCCTGCAGCAGCCACAGCATCTCCCGCGCTTCCTGAGTTGCAAAGACGCTGTCGCGGTTAGAGAGATAAACGGAGGGAATATTCAGGCCGTTGAGCGCCTCGCGGACGATCGCCGCCTCGTTGCGGCTACGTACCAGCACGGTGATATCGGACGCCTGCACGGGACGTAAATCTTCGCCCTTGCCAATCAGCGCAGCGCCCTGCTGCCCGGCGCTCAGCCAGCGACAGATATCCGCCGCACACTGCCGGGCCATAAACTGCTGATATTCCGCCACGCCAACCCCTTCGCCTGGCTGTAGCCAGAAGCGCAGCGCGGGCTGTGGTTTGCCCGCAATCGTAAACCGCAGCGCGGCATTGGGTGCGGCAGGCTCAACGGTAATAAAAGGGATCTCGCTGAACAGAAAAGGATTCTGCACGCGGGAAAAGAGTTGGTTAACGCCGTTTACCATCCATGGCGAAGAGCGCCAGTTAGTTTCCAGCGTGTAGTGCGCACTGACTTCGCTACGCGCTTTCATATAGGTGAAAATATCCGCACCGCGAAAGGCGTAAATAGCCTGTTTGGGATCGCCAATCAGCAGCAGCGCGTTGTCGGGCTGCTGGCCGTAAAGCGCGCGGAAAATCCGGTACTGCTGCGGGTCGGTATCCTGAAACTCATCGATTAGCGCCACCGGATAGCGGTTGCGGATTGCCTGCGCCAGCGCTTCGCCGCCGGGCTGTTGCAACGCATGATCGAGCCTGCCCAGCAGATCGTCAAAGCCCAACAGCGCGTTGATGCGTTTCTCTTTCTGCGTAGCGTCACGAATTTCCTGTAGCGCGGTGGCAATCACCAAATCGCGCAGAGAGAGCGGCTCCGCCAGAAAACGGTCGATTTCCGTAAACAGGCTGTGCTGCGGCGCTTCGCCTTTTTTGGTTTTTTCATGCAGCACACGCTGGCCAAAGCGCTCCAGCTCCTTCGGGAAAAGGTAATCCAGTGTTTCCGCCATCGCCCATTCGTTCAGCTTATCCAGCCAGTTAGGTAAGTGCTTGCTGCTGTAGCTGCGCTTGTCGACGCCCGACTGCGAGATCAGATCGTGCAGATTATCGGCCGCCCGCCACGCGGCTTTTAGCTGGTCAATCTGCGCGATAATTTTGTCGTGGCGCTCGGCAAAGGTTTCCTGCATGTCGAGCGGATACTTCAGCTGCGGCGCTTCACCGTTCAGCCAGGGCGATAGCGTTGCCAGCAGCTGCTCCGGCCCCTGCCACATTTGGGTCATCACTCTGGCTATCGGCAGCGGCAGCGGATAGCAGTAGCGTCGCCAGAAATCGGCGGCAGCCTGACGGCGTAGCGGAAACTCATCCTCAATCAGCTTTTGCTCAAACAGCATGCCTGATTCGAAAGCGTTCATATTGAGCATGCGCTGGCAAAAACCGTGAATGGTAAAGATCCCCGCGTCATCCATCTGCCTTTCCGCCGCCAGCAGCTGTGCAGCAGCCTGCGGCAAGTCATCTATTTCCGCCAGCAGCTGCGCCAGCACGCCGTCGGAAGTATGACCGCGCACGCAGGCAATCCGTAGCTTATGGATGTTTTCACGGATACGACCGCGCAGTTCCGCCGTGGCGGCTTCCGTAAAGGTTACAACCAGAATTTCTTCAACGGACAACGGCCGCGCAAACGCGGCCTCTTTGCCCAGGCCTAACAGTAGCCGCAGATAAAGCAGCCCGATGGTAAAGGTTTTCCCCGTACCCGCCGAGGCTTCTATTAGCCTTTCCCCCTGCAACGGCAGCGTTAAAGGATCGAGACGCTGAACCTTCATTTATCGCTTTTTACCGGGAAAGATTGCTGTAGCCTGGCCACTTCCTGCCAGGTTTTAAAGCCTTCAGGCGCGGCATAGTCCGCCTTATCGTGCTGACTACCGGAAATCTGCGACAGCAGCGTCAGTCCCTGCGGCTTGATGACCGCGTCGTGGAAAAACGTCGCCAGCTTTTCGGGCGTCAGCGCCTGGATGCTGGCAATCACTTTTTCACGGGTATCAAAGCTGTAGTTTTCACGGTTGAAATCCTTGCTGTAGCGGCCCGCCTCCTCATCCAGCGTCTGCGGACGCTGCTTCAGTTCGTTGATCATCGCCGTCTGATACTGCGCGAAATCCTCTTTGCTTATCTCGCGCAGGCGCTTTTCCGCCGTCGGATAGAAGGCCTGGAAACGCTTCAGCAAATAAGCGGGCTGCTTAACGTTGCTCTGCAACAGGAAGCCGATACCCCACTGACGCCCAACCGGCATCTGGAAAGCGAAGACCGCATAGCCCAGCTGTTCTTCGGTGCGCAGCTGGTTATAGAACCACGGCTGCACGATCTGGCTGAGCATGGCGCTGCTGGCGATGCTGTCGTGTTCGGCATAGCCCAGCGGCACATAGAGCGCGGCCAGCGCGGAATCCGTGCTGCTGCCGGCCTGTTGCAGATTGGCGCTGGTTGGCTTATCAATCTGCAAATACTGGCTGCGCCACTCGCTCTGGCCTTCGCAGTTCAGCTGTTTTTTCAGCGAGGCGGCCAGCGTCTTCACGCTTTCCGGCGTCATATTGCCGACTACCAGCAGTTCCGGCGTGGCGTTTTTCAGCAGCATCTCGCGGTAGGCTTTTAAATCTTCCAGCGTAATGCCGGCCACCAGCTTGCGGCGCTCGCTGCGTTGGGTATAGGGCAGTTGCGACAGCATCTGCGCAGGCTGAATTGCCAGCTCAAACGCCTTGCCCTTTTCCGCCGCGTCCAGGCGTTCAAGGTACCAGGATTTCGCCTGATCCAGCTGCTGCTGCGTAGGCTGATAGCTAACGTATTCTTTCAGCAGCGCCTGCATAAGTTCCGGCAGGTGCTGGGTAAAGCCGCTGGCGTTAAAGGTCACGCCGTCATTTTCGCTGGTAGAGAAGCTGATACCGCCAACGGAAGCCTGCGAATTCAGCTCATCCAGCGCTTGGCCCGCCAGATAGTCGTTCATGCCGAACAACACCTGGTTTTTGGCCGTGCTCATGGCATTTTTGTTGCGCAGCGCCAGCGTGATGTTGGCCTTAGGATCGTCCGCGTAAAAGCGGCTCGGCATATAAAACGCTCGCAGGTCCGGCTGGTTAATCAGCGCCTGCGGACGGTCATACTGCTTTGCCCCTTTAATCAGCGAAAAATCATCAGGAATATAAGGATTTAGTACGGGCAGCGACAGCGAGATTTTCGCACTTTCTGCCTGCCACTGCGCAAAACGCTGCGGCGTAATGTGGTCAACCTGGTAAGGCGCATCGACAAAGTAAGCGACTTTGTTGTGTGGTTCCGTTGGGCTGATAAACCAGATACGGGCGTTTTCAGGCGTCATGCCGTCCAGCCGCGCCTTGATAGCCTGCGGATCGTACTGGTCAGCAATATAAGGCGCTACCAGCGTATCGGCGACCGGCACGCGCAGCATGGTATCCACCAGCCATTCGATGTAGTCCATATCGCGCGTGATTGAGGGATAGCGGAAATCCAGAGCCAGCACGTGCGCTACCTCATCAAAATAGCGCTTGTCGATGCCTTCGCTGCGCAGCTTGTTAAGATAGCTAAACACGGCGGCAATCACTTCGTCGCGATTCGCCTGGCCTTTGTCGGTCAGCGAGATAGAAATAGAGAAAATCCCGCCGTTGCGGTCAATAACCGGATCGGCACCGGCATCGATCGAATCGGCCAGGCCGTTGCTTTGTAGCCAGTCGGAAAGCGTATTTTTACTGCGGTTGCCAAGCAGATAAGCCACCAGCGTATCGGTCTTGCTGCGGAATTTGTCGCTGTTGTTGTCGATACGGAATTCAATTCTTACCTGCTTGCGCGGCTGCGCGGGCACGTAGTGAATAATGATACCTTTTTGCTGGTCAGTGACCACCGGTACGGTAATGGCGGGCACCGTCGCGTTGTGGTTTTCCACCCGGCCAAAGGTTGCCACGGCAATTTTTTGCAGTTCGCTCAGCGGCTTGTTGCTGTAAATCACCGCTTTCATCAGGTTGGCGGAGTAGTAGCGATGGTAAAACGCCGTTAGCGCGTCGTGCAGCTTGCTGTCCGGCTTGTCTTTCAGCGTTTCTAAATTCCCGCCAGCGAACAGGGAAGCCGGGTGCGCCGGATTAAGCGTCTCCGCACCAACCTGCGCCATACGCAGGCCATCACGGGAGCGCGCCATAGTCAGCTCGGCGTTGACCGCATGGCGCTCGCGATCGGCATTAACGGGGTCAAGCAGCGGCTCGGCAATGGCGTCGGCCAGCCGGTCTACCGCCGGTTCCAGCGCGTCGTTTTCCACTTCCAGATAAAAAGCCGTGCGGTAGGATGCGGTGCTGGCATTGTGGCTGCCGCCATGCTTTTTCAGAAATTCGGCCAGGTTATCCGGCTGCGGATAACGCTTTGATCCCATTAGCAGCATATGCTCCAGATAGTGTGCCAGCCCCTGCTGGTTGCGTGGGCTTTCCAGCGAGCCGACCGGCAAGGTGAGCGCCGAAAGAGATTTGGTCGCCTGCGGATCGGAAACCAGCAGTACCGTCATGCCGTTATCCAGCCTGATCGCCTGATACTGACGCGGATCTTTTTCACTTTTACGGATCGCTTCAGGAACGGCCTGCCAGCCTGATTGCGCCTGCGACAGCGGGCTCCAGAAGGTAAAAAGCAGAAACAGGGTGGTAAAGCAGACTGCATAACGACGCATTCAAACTCCTCGACAAGCTAACGTTCTTGCTGTCGCGCGGCTTAAGACGGCGACAGGTAAACTGTTTACCCTAAAAATTCCGCTGACGGGCATCAGCGGACAGAAAAATAGCCAAAGTTGGTTATAAAGTAACACTACAGGATGTCTCAGTTAATGTCATTCATCCGCAACAGCGGCAGCAGCCAGACTTCGGCGTTGTAGATGATCTGTTGTAGCGTGGTATCGTCCAGCGTGCGAAACAGCCTCGCCAGATAAGGATCGCTGCCCTCACCTTCTATCTGCATGTTTCCCTGCCACGCCTGCAACAGCTTATTGCGCGCTTTTATCTGCGTCGCCTCGTCGTAAGAGAGCGCCGCCGTCTTCTCGTCATAGCTGGCCTCCAGCCACGCGCCGCCAGTTTTGGGCAGCAAGAGCAAAGGCGAGCGCATGCCCTCTTTATAACCGCTGATATAGCGTTCAAGCCAGGCGCTGGCGTCAGGGGCCGAAAGCGGAGGAAACTGCCAGCGGCTCTCTTTACGACCATACATGCGGCTGGTACCGCTGCCCCCCTGTACGCAGTAAACCAGGTGCTCCAGCCATAGCGAAAGCCCGTCGGTAAAGTTAAGGTGGCCGGGCCGCCAGCGCAGCAGGCCATCGTCCTGCACGGCGGGCAGCCAGCCGTTAAGCTGCAGGCCGCCAGCCTGGATATTGATTTCCTGACTCCCGGATGCCTGACGCTGCTCGCGCACTATGCCAGCCAGCTCGCTCATATCCGCCAGCTGATCCTGCCAGAAGAGCTCGCCCCATGCGCCATAAGGCAGATTTCCCGCTGCGCGATGCCTGTCGAACAGCGGTTCGCCCGACTCGCCTTCAATCAGGGCGTTCAGCAGCTGGGTATTAAGCTGATAGCGGCTGAGGTTGTCCAGCGTAAAGGGTTCGGCATCCGGCAATTCGGTATCTTCCGCGCTGAAGCTGACGCCCAGTCGCTGGCTGAAAAAAGCGCGCACCGGATGACGCCAGAACTGCAGCAGCCGATCGAAATTGAGTTCCTCAATCGTCAGTTCCGGCAGCGGCTGCATAAAGGGTGGATGCGGTACACCGCTGGCCTTAGCCGCCGGCAGCCACTCCGCCGCATAGCTTTGATAGCGGGCCTGCGGCTGGAAGTTTTCGGCGGCAAACGGCATGCGGCTGTGCAAATGATGCAGATGGGCGATAACCGCCGCCGCGCTGCTGTCCACGTCTTTTTCCCTGTCTTCCGGCAGGCAAAAGCTCTGGCTGATATATTCCATCAGTTCGCTGACCAGCACGGAGGGAAAACGTTCCGAGTTGTCCTGTATGGTCCGGCCGATATAGCTGATATAGAGCTGCTGCTGCGCTGAGTTGATCGCTTCCAGAAACAGGTAGCGATCGTCATCGCGGCGGCTACGGTCGCCTTTTTTCGGCTGCTGGCTCATCAGATCAAATCCCGGTGGCGGCAGCGTGCGCGGGTAAACGCCGTCGTTCATGCCCAGCAGGCATACCACCTTAAAGGGGATGGAACGCATCGGCATCAGCGTACAGAAGTTAACGGGTCCGGCCAGAAAGCGCTGGCTGATACGCTCCTGATCCAGCCTGGCGCGCAGCTCGTCGCGCAGCAGCGACAGCGGGATAGCCTGCTGATACTCCGCCTGAATACCGTAGCTGATAGCGGCTCGCCACTGCTCTTCAATCAGCGCCAGCGCCGCTTCGGCATCGGCATCCCCGGCGAAAAAGTCATCCAGCAGCTCCCGGCACAGCGGTAGCCAGCTTTCCAGCTCTCTGGCGGTGCCTAGCCGCTCGCGCCAGCGGCGCAGCTGCATCAACAGTTCTGCCAGATGCCCTACCAGTTCAGCAATCAGGCCACTGGATTCGTCATAAGGCAGAACGCCCTGCCAGTGCCCGATATCGCTGTGCATCGCATAGCCCAGCAGCATCCTCGTCAGACCGAACTGCCAGGTGTGCTGTCCGGTTGGCGGCAGATCCAGCTCGCGAACCGTATCGTCGTCCAGCCCCCAGCGGATGCCGCACTCGCCCACCCAGTGGCGCAGACGCCGCAGTCCCTCTTCATCTATAGCAAAGCGGTTGGCCAGCGCCGGAACTTCCAGCAGCGCCAGAACGCTTTCGGACGTAAAACGGCTGTCGGGCAGGCTCAGCAGCGAAATAAACGCCTGCAAAGCGGGATGCGCCTGGCTGGCGCGACGGTCGGAAATAGCGAACGGCAGATAGCGGTCGCCTGGCGCGTTACCAAACACGGCCTGGATAAAAGGCGTATAGGCGTCGATATCCGCCACCATCACGATGATATCCCGTGGCGAAAGCTGCGGATCGTTAGCCATAAGCTCCAGCAGGCGATCCTGTAAAACCTCAACTTCACGCTGCGGACTGTGGCAAAGATGCACGGTTAACGACTGGTCGGCAGGATCCAGCACGCGCTTGCGCAGGCTGTTTTCCCACTCTTCGCGTTTCAGCCCGATAACCGCATTGTCTTCCAGCTCCAGCAGATCGTACTGGAGCGTTTGCAATAGCGTAACCGGCTCAATATCGACAAAGGCGTCGATTTCGCGGCACTCCATCTGCGCCAGCAAAAACAGGTTGTCGCGCCCGAGCTTGCCCCAGGAAGCCAGCAGCGGGTTACTCAGCTGCTGTTCGCCCGCTTCGTTAAACAGGCTGGATGCATCTTCCTGGCGAAACAGCGTGCTTTGTCGCTGCTCTTTAAAGTGTTCTCTGCGGCGGTTTTGCAGCTTAGCTAAAAAAGCGTAGTCCTGAATATCACCCCAGTAATGGCGGCAAGGGTTGGTGAACAGCAGATGAACATCGATATGCTTGCCCAGCGCCTGTAAAGCCTGTAGATAAACCGGCGGCAGCGCGGAAATGCCACAGATAAACACGCGATCCGGCAGGCCCGGCGGTCGGGTCGCGCTATTTTCCAGCGTGGAAATAAAGCGTGCATAAAGATTGGCGCGGTGCCATTCCGACTGGCCCAGTTCACGGTTGTAGGCCACCAGCTCCGCCCACAGCGGTGCCTGCCATAGCTGCGCTTCGCCCAGGCCATCAATGTGCTGACCTCTTTCCCAGCTGTTAAGCCATTCAGAACGGTACACCAGATACTGGTCATACAGATCGGCCACGCGTGAGGCAAGCTGAAACAGCTTGCGCTGGTCTTCGTCGTCGGAGAGATAGTGGCTGAGCATGGCAAATTCCGGGCGCGGCAGCATTTTCGGCAGCAGCGTCATCAGCTTCCAGCTCATACTGGATTTGTTAAACGCGCTCTCTTTTGGAATGCCCGGCAGCACGCGGATAAACATATCCCAGATAAAAGAAGCAGGCAGCGGAAAAGCGATGTTGGCGGCAATGCCGAACTGGCTGGCCAGCGACATTTGTAGCCACTGCGCCATGCCCGGACTCTGTACCAGTACCACTTCGGACTGAAAGGGATCGCGCAGCGGCTGGTTTTCGATATGAAACGCCGCCAGCGTTTTCAGCAGGTCCAGCTGATTTGAGTGATAAACGGTAAACATGCCTGCTCCTGATCCGGTATTGCTTTGCGTGCACACTCTACCCCGTCCGGCGACGGTTGCAAATGCGATCCTCTTTCACCGCTCGGCGTTATCGCAACGCAATTGCGATAGCCTGGCCCGAGCGCCGGCCGGGCTAATAGCCTGCGCCGTAAATAATGTGCAGCTGCCCGTCAACGTTTGCTGTTCCAGCGTAGTCCGCCAGCCTGGCGCTTCGTAGCCCTCAAACCGTTGCCAGGCAAGCCTGACTGCTTCCCGCTGCTGCGCCTGTAGCTGAAAAGCCTTGCCCAGCGCCAGCTGATACTGCGTTAGCGCCAGCGAGCTGATACTGAACAGCAATAGCGCGATCAGCGTTTCCGGCAGGCTAAAGCCCTGCTGCCTGACCTTCCGGCAGGCAGCTTTCTTCACTGGCCAGCGGGCAATAGTCCAGCCAGCCATGCGGTAAGGCAGATATCGCACTATTTTCATCATTGCGTTTTACCCATCGGTAAATAGCCAGGGTTCCGCTTCCGCTGTCGCCACGCAGCAGCGCCTCACCTGTTTTCAACACAATAAAGCAGGCACGCCAGGCCGACTGATTTGCCGTACGACAAGACCATCGCTGTACGGACGGCCAACGCTCGGTTTCGCCCCAGCGTAGCGCGGAAACGGCCAGGCTGGTTTGCTGCAGATAACCCCCTTCGTCGGCGACCAGGCTTAGCGACTGCTCCATCTGACGACGCGTAGCCTGTAGCAGCGCCGCCGACATCAGCAACAGCAAGATAACCATCATCAACGCCCCGCTTCCCTGCTGCGCCGTCACAGGTTTTCTCCCGTTACCCAGCGTTCAACGGTAAGCGCCTGCAGGGGGAAGCCGAGCGCATAGCCGCTTAGCCGTAGCTGAACCTGCTGTGCTTTTCTGACGACGCGAAAGTCACTGATGATCACGCTGGCCGGATCGTTCATTTTTTCCCAGCCGCTGCTTTCACAGCTATCTACGCCACGCTGCGCCTCCAGGCTGCCGTTACGTAGCCGAAAACCATAGTAATCGCTGGTTTCGCTGTCGGCATTTTCCCATTTACCGTTGCTGTTTTCATCCCAGCGCAGCAGCAGGCACTGGCCGTTACTGCTGGTTATCAGGGCCTTGCCCTGGCATTCTCCATGGCAGTAACCTGCCCGGCGGACGTTTTTCGCCAGCGTGGCCATCATCAGCTGTAGCTCTTCTCGCAGCTGAAAAGTCATCAGCATGCGCAGATTATTCATTTGCAGCAGCGGTAAAAACCTTGCGGCACCCAGCATGAGTACGCCACCGATCGCCAGCGCAATCATCATTTCCGGCAGCGTAAAGCCCGCGCTTTTTATGGAAAGGCATCTCATGGACAGGCGTCCCGGCAGATACGCACTCTGGCGCGTGAGGACAGGATGATATGCCGCTCGCCTGCCGCGCTGGCAATAACGATCCGGCCAGGTTTTGCGACGTTGCGGCGACCATAAAATCCCATACCCTCCGTTAACGATAAGAGTTTGATCTCCCGCCACGGCGCGAGCAGTAGCCAGCGCTGCCTGCCCGCACAATGCTGCTGGCGCGGGCCGCTACCCAGACACCACGGAACGCCGCTCGTGCGCCATAACAGCGCCTGTCGATTGTGCCAGTTGGCATCATTGCGTAAGCGCAGCAAGAAATGCTGAATTTGTCGTGCGCTGGCGTTGAGCCGCTGCGTCTGCCGCCACTGTTGCCAGCTGCCTGCGGCAGCCGTCGTCAATATACTGGCGATAATCATCACCACCAGCAGCTCCAGCAAGGTAAAACCGTTTCTGTTCATAACGGCTATTGTGCCCGTGTCGGCTAGCGATACCAGCGGGAAAGTAGCGAATTGCGAGACGTCTTCCGGCCATTCATCTGCACCCACTTTCAGCAACATTTTTTTAGAAGATGTGTCGCAAAACAACACGATATTCGGGATGTTAAAAGCCGGGTATGGACCCGCAATGACAGGGGAACGGGAGCCGGGGCATAGGAACGGGAACCGGGACATAGGAACGGGAGCCGGGACATAGGAACGAGAGCGGGACTGGCGGGTAGTGGAGTGCTGTTAACAGAGTCAGTGCAGATAAGAAGAAAGCCGATGTTAAAAGAGGGCTGGAGTTAATGCAGGCGCAGAGGTAAATGCGAGAGTATTAAGGCAGTTGCCGAAACAGAAGCTGGTAGAGAAAAATAAATGCGCTAAGCGGGAAGAATAAAGGGAGCGGTAACCCGCTCCCCTAATCCGTCAGATAGCCACCGGCGCTTTGATAGCGGGATGGGGATCGTAACCTTCAATCTCAAAATCTTCAAAACGATAATCAAACAGCGAAGCCGGTTTACGCTTGATCACCAGTTTCGGCAATGGACGCGGCTCGCGCGTCAACTGCAAATTGGCCTGTTCCAGATGATTGCTGTAAAGGTGCGTATCGCCGCCCGTCCAGACAAAATCACCCGGTTCCAGATCGCACTGCTGCGCCACCATGTGCACCAGTAGCGCATAGCTGGCGATGTTAAACGGCAGGCCGAGGAACACATCGCAGGAACGCTGGTAAAGCTGGCAGGAAAGCTTGCCGTTCGCCACATAAAACTGGAAGAAAGCGTGACACGGCGCCAGCGCCATCTCATCAAGTTCGCCCACGTTCCAGGCGGAAACAATAATGCGGCGGGAATCGGGATCGCTTTTCAGCTGCTGCATCACCTTCGCCAGCTGGTCAATTTGCTGGCCGTTAGCCGCGCCCCAGCTGCGCCACTGCTTACCGTAAACCGGGCCAAGGTCGCCATTTTCATCGGCCCACTCGTCCCAGATAGTAACCTTGTTTTCTTTCAGATAAGCCGTGTTGGTATCGCCGTTCAAAAACCACAGCAGCTCGTGGATGATCGAACGCAAATGGCATTTTTTCGTGGTGACCAGCGGAAAACCTTCCTGCAGGTTGAAGCGCATCTGATGACCAAAAATCGACAGTGTCCCGGTACCGGTACGGTCATTTTTCGGCGTGCCCTCGTCGAGCACTTTTTGCATTAATTCCAGATACTGTTTCATTTTTCCTCACGAAGTTGCTGCGCAGCACGGCGGCGATAGGCCCAAATCATCATAATGACACCAGCGATAATCATTGGCGTCGAGAGGATTTGTCCCATGCTGATAATGTTGTCAAACAGGCCCAGCTGAGCGTCCGGCTGACGGAAGTATTCGACAATAAAGCGAAATGCGCCGTAGCCAAGCAGGAACAGCCCTGAGACCGCGCCCATCGGGCGTTTTTTACGAATATAGAGATTTAAGATAATAAACAGCACTACGCCTTCCAGCAGCAGCTCATAGAGCTGGGAAGGATGACGCGGCAGCACGCCGTAGGTAGCCAGCAAAGATTGCCATTCCGGATGGGTTGCTACCAGCGCAACGTCTTCGCTACGGGAGCCAGGAAACAGCATGGCCCACGACAAATCCGGCGCGACGCGTCCCCACAGTTCACCATTGATAAAGTTGCCCAGACGGCCTGCGCCCAGCCCAAACGGGATTAACGGCGCAATAAAATCGGAAACCTGGAAGAAGTTGCGTTTAGTGCGATGCGCAAACCACAGCATCACGCAGATAACCCCAATCAGGCCACCGTGGAACGACATACCGCCGTCCCAGACCTTAAACAGATAAAGCGGATTATCCAGAAACAGCGGCAGGTTATAAAACAGCACATAGCCGATACGGCCACCGAGGAAGACGCCCAGAAAACCGGCGTACAGCAGGTTTTCAACCTCATCTTTTGTCCAGCCGCTGCCGGGCTTGTTGGCACGACGCACTGCCAGCCACATGGCGAAAATGAAACCAACGAGGTACATCAGTCCATACCAGTGCAGAGCGAGCGGCCCGACGGAGAAAATTACCGGATCAAATTGGGGGAAAGCCAGATAGCCGTTAGTCATCTTTCACCATTATGTAAAGTCCCTGATTTCAGGTGACGGAATGAATAAACCAGAGCGCGCGTGGCGCCGTACAGAGGCGCGCATCATAGCACAGGCCGCATAAAAGGCGGCCCGGGTAACTGTAAACTTTAATGGCTAGCGTCCGCCACGGATCAGCCCGCCCAGGCCGCGTCTTTCCATAAACGTGGCGACCAGATGGCGCACCTCGGTTGCCTGCTGCGCCTGCAAGCCCGCTTCCGCCAGCTTTTGCGCTTCTTCGTAATCAATGTGGTGCAGCAGATACTTAACCCGCGCGACGTTACGGCCGTTCATGCTCAGGTGATGATAGCCAAGCCCTATCAACAGCGCGACGCAGCTGGAATCGCCTGCCATTTCGCCGCACAGGCACAGCTCAATTCCGGCCTGCTTCGCCTCTTCTGCAATGGTTTTTAGCGCCCGCAGCATAGCGGGATGCAGGCTGTCGTACAGGTTAGCGACACGCGTGTTATTACGATCGACAGCCAGCAGATACTGCGTCAGATCGTTGGTGCCAACCGAGACAAAGTCGACCCGCTTCGCCAGATGGCCGATCATAAAAATCATTGAAGGCACTTCAATCATGACGCCGATACGCGGTTTCGGGATGCCGTAACCCAGCATCTCCTCTACTTCTTTTCCGGCACGCTCGATCAGTTTGAGCGCTTCATCAATTTCATCGATGCTGGTGATCATCGGCAGCAGGATGCTGAGGTTATCGCTGGCGACGTTGGCGCGCAGCATTGCACGAACCTGTACCAAAAAAATTTCCGGCTGATCCAGCGTCAGGCGGATCCCGCGCCAGCCCAGGCAAGGGTTTTCTTCGCTGATGGGCATATAAGGCAGCTGCTTGTCCGCACCGACATCCAGCGTACGCAGCGTTACCGGCTTTTCCAGAAACAGCTGTAGCATGCCCTGATATTGCGCCACCTGCTCTTCTTCCGAAGGGAAACCGTTTTGTAACATAAACGGAATTTCCGTACGGTAAAGCCCGACGCCATCCACGCGGCTACCCAGCGCCTGCTCGTGCTCTGCGCTAAGACCGGCGTTGAGCATGACCTTTATCGGCTCGCCAGACTTCAGCGCCGCCGGTCGCTCAACCACGTCCTCCGCCAGCTTGCTTAGCTCATTTTCCTCGGTGATAAGCCGCTGGTACTCCTGCACCAGCACCGGTTCGGGATCGACCAGCAGCTCGCCGCGATAGCCATCGACAATCAGCAGTCTACCGTTCAGCACTTCCGGCTGGATATCGGCACCCATCACCGTTGGGATGCCCATTGCGCGCACCATAATGGCCGCGTGCGAGTTGGCCGCACCGTCTCTGACCACTACGCCAGCCAGGCGCTCGTGCGGCAGCTCGGCAAGCGTGGTCGCGCTCAGCTCATCGGCAACCAGCACAAAGCGCGCGGGCCACGTGTTAGTGCCCTGCATCGTATCGTCAAGATGGAACAGCAGACGCTGGCCCAGCGCGCGCAAATCACCGGCCCGCTCGCGCAGATAGCTATCCTGTAAGCTGGCGAACTGCGCGGCGAACTTCTCAATAACCTTTTTAACCGCCCACTCTGCGACCGAGCCATTATCGATCTCCGCATAAAGGTCTTTCTTCAGGCGGTTGTCGCTCAGCAGGTGCGAATAGAGGTCGAAGATGGCCGCACTTTCTTTATGCACGCTGGAGGTAAAGCGTTTGCTGTAGCGCCGAAACTCGCCAGAGGCTTCATCCATTGCCACCGACAGCCTTTCCCGCTCGCGCACCGCGTCCAGCGTGGAGGCCGCCGAGACGTTTTCCAGCGAAGGCTGATTGCTTTCTACCCAGCCCTTTGCCACCGCCACGCCCGGCGCGGCAGCCAGCGCACGCACGCGGGTCTGTCGATATTGTCCAAACAGCGCATTCAGCTGCGACTGGGAAAGAATGGTGGCCATCTGCGTAGCCAGCGTAACGAGGAAAGACTCTTCGCTTTCATCGAACTGGCGATGTTCGCGCTGCTGGACCACCAGCACGCCCAACAGCTGGCGACGGCTGATAATCGGCACGCCGAGGAAAGAGCGGAAACGCTCTTCTTTTACGGAAGGAATATATTTAAAGCTGGGATGACTCTGCGCATCCGCCAGGTTGATAGGCTCGGCCAGCCGACCGACCAGCCCGACGATCCCTTCGTCAAAGGCCAGCGCAACGGTGCGGCCACGCGGTTTTTTTAGCCCACGCGTTGCCATCAGGTAATAGCAGCGGCGGTCGTGGTCGGCCAGATAAACCGAACAGACTTCGGTATCCATTGCCAGGCAAATTTCGCTGACCAGAATATCGAGCGCCTCGGTCAGCCGGGGCGCTCCTGCCACTTTTTCAACTATCTCGCGCAGCTGTGTAAGCATATTTTAAGTGGCTTACCCTCTCTTCCGTCGATAAGGCGTAGTTCGCGGTACGGCGTTCTCCTGCAGCGGCATTACCACGCCGGCAAACTCTTTCATCACTCGCCGATAAACGTCGCGTTTAAAAGAGACCACCTGGCGTACAGGATACCAGAAGCTTACCCAGCGCCAGCCGTCGAACTCTGGCGTGCTGCTGGTTTGCATATTGATATCCGCGTCATTGCACAATAATTGCAGAAGAAACCACTTCTGTTTCTGGCCGATACAAACCGGCTTTGTGTCCCAACGCACCAAACGTTTTGGCAACTTATAGCGTAACCAGTTTCGGGTAGAGGCAAGGATGCGCACATCTTTGCGGTGTAAACCAACTTCCTCAAAGAGTTCTCTATACATCGCCTGTTCTGCCGTTTCTCCAGGATTTATCCCTCCCTGGGGAAACTGCCAGGAGTGTTGGCCATAGCGTCTGGCCCACAACACTTGTCCCTGCCTGTTACAAATTACGATACCAACATTCGGGCGGTAGCCATCATCATCGATCACTGGACTACCTCAAACTTAAAACTCGGATGTTCTGATTGTTTCATACTCCTTACAGGCGGTAAACCACTGCTTTTTCCCCCTGTGGGGCGGCATTCGCGGGATAACTTACGAACATTTCCCGAGTTATAAACAGAATCCGCCTTTTTTACCCGATTTTATTCACCTTTTCTGTGGATATCTTTGTGCAGAACTCTCTTAACGTTTGGGGAAAACTTTCCAGACGGCCGATACACGCGCTATCAGTATAGTGGTTAACTGATTATAAGCATTGGAATTTACCTGAGGTCGGCGGCGGGTTTTAACGCTTTAATCTTAGTGTCATACCGGGCTGCTAAGGCACTGGCGAAAGATCGAGCACCGCCTTTTTTATCCACAGGTTATGCCGCTATGATAAGCAAAAAAAGGGGAAAAATGGATAAAGTGGTCGAGTCAAGCCTGTAAATCGAAACAGTAGTGTGATAAAAGTCGACTTATCCCATTTTTCTGTGGATAACTACGTGTAAGATCCTGTTCATTGTCGGTGCGCAGTCAGGCATAACCTTTTCGCACGCGGACAAAACAGAGGCGGACGCAAATAAAAAGGCATGATTAATCATGCTATTATTCCGCTTTCCCCCACTTCCCGTTCAGCGTTTTTTAGCGGGAAAAAACACTGTCTATTTTTTGAGCAGCAGAGAAGCCTTTATGTCAGCAACGTTTTTTTCCGTGCCGCCGCCTGAAAGTGAAGCCATTTTGCTTGCGCGTGCACGCCAGCTGGCAGGCTTTACGCTGGGTGAGCTGGCACTGAATGCTGGCCTGGCTATTCCGGCTGATTTACGTCGGGACAAAGGGTGGGTTGGCATGCTGCTGGAGCGCTATCTGGGCGCAAGCGCAGGCAGCAAGCCCGAGCAGGACTTTGCGGATATTGGCGTGGAATTGAAAACCATCCCGATTGATGTACAGGGCCGCCCGCTGGAAACAACCTTTGTTTGTGTTGCCCCATTGACCGGCAACAGCGGCCTGGTCTGGGAAACCAGCCACGTGCGCCATAAGCTGGCCAGAGTATTATGGATGCCGGTTGAAGGCGACAGAGCGATCCCGCTGGCAGAACGCCGCGTCGGCGCGCCGCTTCTCTGGAGCCCGAATCAGGAAGAGGAAACCTTGCTGCGGCGTGACTGGGAAGAGCTGATGGATATGATCGTGCTGGGTCAGGTAGAGCGTATCACCGCGCGCCACGGTGAAGTGCTGCAAATCCGTCCTAAAGCGGCCAACAGCAAAGCGCTGACGGAAGGCATTGGTGAAAATGGCCAGCCGATAATGACGCTGCCGAGAGGCTTCTATCTGAAGAAGACCTTTACCGCCCCGCTTCTTGCCCGCCATTTTTTACTGTAAAGCTTTAGCTGACTGGCATTCGGATGAGTATACTCTTCGTTTAACTTTCGTTTAGGATGCGACGTTTGTATGTTTGACTGGATTGCCGATCCCAACGCCTGGCTGGCACTGGGTACGCTGACGATTCTGGAAATCGTCCTGGGTATTGATAACATTATCTTTCTTTCTCTGGTGGTGGCCAAACTCCCTAAGCAGCAACAGAATGCCGCGCGCCGTGTGGGCCTTGCGGGCGCCATGCTGATGCGTCTGGGCCTGCTGGCTTCTATCGCCTGGGTTATTCGCCTGACTACCCCGCTGTTTACCCTGATGGATCACGATTTTTCCGCACGGGATTTGATTTTGCTGTTTGGCGGGCTTTTCCTGTTATGGAAATCAAGTCAGGAGATCCACGAAACGATTGAAGGCAACGAAGAGGAGCACAAGACTAACGTGCACTCTTTTATCGGGGCCATCGTGCAGATTATGCTGCTCGACATTATTTTTAGCCTGGATTCCGTTATCACCGCTGTAGGACTTTCCGATCATTTGATTATTATGATGGCGGCCGTAGTGATTGCGGTTGGCGTGATGATGTTTGCCGCCCGCGTTATTGGCGAATTTGTTGAGCGTCATCCTTCGGTCAAAATGCTGGCGCTCTCTTTTCTGATCCTGGTAGGTTTTACCCTTATTCTGGAAAGTTTTAATATTCACGTACCAAAAGGTTATATCTATTTCGCCATGTTTTTCTCCATGGCCGTAGAGTGCCTCAATCTGCTGCGCAGCAAAAAAAACCACGCCTGATCTGAGCTGACCGGCATCGCCGGTCGGCCTCTTTCCTGACGATTTCACGATCAAAGTCAATAGTTTGTCGTGCTACACCACGCTTTTCGGAGTTCTGCGGTTAACGCTTTCGCTAAAATAAGCTATTACTATCGGGAGATATTTTCAGGCTAAGGGAGCGAATTATGAAGTTGATGTCAGGCGCAGCCGTATTGATGCTGGCTACGCTATTGGGCGGTTGCAGCAGCGATTATGTTATGGCGACCAAAGATGGGAAAATGATTATGACCCAGGGTAAACCGGAAATCGACGCGGATACCGGCCTGGTTAAATATACTGACCGCTCCGGCCATGAACTCCAGATTAACGGCGACGAGGTTTCCTCGATTGTCGAACGTTAAACCCTATCTCGCCACCTGAGCGTGTCAACCAGGTGGCTTACCGCACTTCCCGATAAATCTGCTCTTCCCCCTGCTGTGCCCGACGGTTATAGTCAAAAGCCGGATCTGGCGCTGGTAACCTGCCATTGTGGCGCCGGGCCGGTTCTTAATAATGAAAAAGGAAGCCGGCAAATGCATTATCATCGTATTCCCCACAGTACGCTGGAAGTCAGCAGCCTGGGATTAGGCACCATGACCTTTGGCGAGCAAAACAGCGAAGCCGATGCGCATGCCCAGCTCGATTTAGCGCTGCGTTCCGGCATTAATCTGATTGATACCGCCGAAATGTATCCGGTACCGCCGCGTCCGGAAACGCAGGGATTAACCGAAACCTATATCGGCAGCTGGCTGAAAGCACGCGGCAATCGCGAAAAAATTATTCTGGCGTCAAAAGTCGCTGGCCCGGTACGCGGTGCCGACGCCTCAATTCGTCCGGGTCAGGCGCTGGATCGTAAAAATATTCGCGCCGCGCTGGATGCCAGCCTGAAACGGCTTAATACCGATTATATTGATCTTTACCAGCTGCACTGGCCGCAGCGTCAAACCAACTATTTTGGAAGACTGAACTACGAATACGCAGACAGTACCGCAACGGTAACGCTGCTGGAAACGCTGGAAGCGCTGAACGAGCAGGTGCGCGCCGGGAAAATCCGGTATATCGGCGTTTCTAATGAAACCCCCTGGGGCGTGATGCGCTATCTGCAGCTGGCCGAAAAGCACGAGCTACCGCGCATTGTTTCTATCCAGAATCCTTACAGCCTGCTGAATCGTAGCTTTGAAGTTGGCCTGGCGGAAATCAGCCAGCACGAAGGCGTGGAGCTGCTGGCCTACTCCTGCCTGGCTTTTGGTACGCTGAGCGGAAAATACCTGAACGGTGCGCAACCTGCAGGCGCACGTAACACGCTGTTTAGCCGCTTTACGCGCTACAGCGGCGAACAGGCTGAGCTGGCAATAGCTGAGTATGTCGCGCTGGCGAAAAAGCACCATCTCGATCCGTCACAGATGGCGCTGGCATTTGTCCGTCAGCAGCCTTTTGTTGCCAGTACGCTGCTGGGCGCTACCACGCTGGAGCAGTTAAAAACCAATATCGACAGCTACAATCTGACGCTGGATGAAGAGGTAATGCAGGGTCTTGAGGCGATTCATCGCCGTTATACTTTCCCTGCGCCGTAAACCCTCCATCACGGGGGGCGGAGAATATCCGCCCCTGAGGTTGTTGATACCGTACTGACGTCCGGCATGAGCTGTCCGAAGCACGACAACGGCACCCTCCGTAACAGCTGGTGCCGCATTCAGATCGCCCTTACTGCACGCTGCGCCCCCGCTTTTGCGCCAGCTGCCATCCCCACAGTACGGCAATAGCCAGAGCAAACAGCGCACCAAATCCTACGCCAGTGGCGACTGGCGGCGTACCGAGCTTAATAGCCACGGTATAAAGCCCCAGCATCAGCAGCATCGCGCTGTTTTCGCCCAGGTTTTGTACGGCGATGGCGTTACCGGCACCGACGCTTGCCTTGCCGCGCATTTGCAGCAGCGCGTTCAGCGGCACTACAAAAAAGCCGCCCAGCATGCCAATGACTATCAGCAGTCCATAAGCGCCTGTTGCAGTATGCTGTAAAGCAAAACAGGTTACTGCTACGCCGATCAGCACGCCTGCCGGCATACATCTGCCAACCGTTTTCAACGTCACCAGCTTCGCTGCGGCTCCTGCGCCAAACACAATGCCGATAGCAACCATAGCGTTTAGCAGCGTCGGCGTTTTGTTATCCGTAATGCCTAACGCAACCGGTACCCACAATACCAGCAGGAGGCGCAGCGTTACGCCTGCTCCCCAAAACAGACTGGTGCCCAACAGTGAAAAGCGCGTTTCGCCATCTCGCCATAAAATGCGACAGGCCTGGAAAAAGCTGGCCGACATGCGCAGCGGATGCCAACTTTGCCCGACGCGGGCAGCCGCCAGTTTTGGAATAAGCGTGTTTGCCGCCACGGCCAGCGCATAGGCCAGCACGCAGGCAATCAGTGCGCCGGTCAGGTTCCAGTCGGCCAGCATACCGCCCGCCAGCGAACCCAGCAGGATTGCCAGAATGGTAGAAGACTCCATCAGGCCGTTTGCCTTAACCAGCGCTTCTCCGTCAGTGATTTCGCCAAGGATGCCGTATTTAGCCGGGGAATAGGCCGCTGCGCCAATGCCGACCAGGCCATAGCCGATAAAAGGATTCAGGCCAAAGCAGATCGCCAGCGCGCCCAGCAGCTTGAGGCCGTTAGCAAACATCATTACTCGCCCCTTGGCAAAGCTGTCGGCAAACTGCCCGACAAAAGGCGCCAGGATAATGTAGGTCGCGACGAAAACCATTTGCAGTATCGGCTGGCTCCAGTCCGGCCAGAGCTTTTGCTTAAGCACCGCCAGCGTGGCGAATAACAGCGCGTTGTCGCCAAAAGCGGACAAAAACTGCGCGACAATAACCGCTATCATACCGCGCGACAGCAGCTTTTCGCCGCCAGATGAGTTACGCATTTTCCGTCCTGTTTTCCGGCTGTTCCGCCATGCTTTTCAGCGTGACGAAATCGGGTTTACCGCTGCCCAGCTGCGGCAGCTGCTTAAGGAAACGAATATCGCGCGGCACGGCCAGCTCCGGCGCGCCCATTTCACGGGCCGCACGCTGTAGCTGCTCGCGGTTAAGCTCGCCGTCGGTGGTAAACAGCACCAGCGCTTCGCCACGGTTGCCGTCCGGCTTGATTGAGGCAGCGTGCTGTTTTTCTGGCGACGCTCTTAACGCAAGCTGCTCTACGGTTTCCAGCGAGACCATTTCACCCGCGATTTTCGCAAAGCGTTTGGCGCGGCCCTGAATCTGGCAGAAACCGTGCTCGTCAAAGCTGACAATGTCGCCGGTATCGTACCAGCCCGCTTCCATTTGCCCCTCGCCGTTATCCGCCTGCGGCGCTTCCAGCACGCCCGGTTTTTCGACTCTGAGGTAGCCTTTCATAATATTCGGGCCGCGCAGCTGTAGCAGACCGCCCTGCTCAATGCCGGGAACGGAAATAAGCCGCGAGTCCATCGCGGGTAAAATCCGCCCAACGGTGTGATTTTTGGCGGCCATCGGCACGTTAATCGCGACAACCGGCGCGCATTCGGTCACGCCGTAGCCTTCCAGAATGCGAATACCGAATTTATCCATCCACACCTGACGCGTGTTTTCCTGTAGTTTTTCCGCACCGGCGACCACATAGCGCAACCGGGCAAAGTCGTAAGGATTGGCAAAGCGCGCATAGTTACCCAGGAAGGTAGAGGTGCCGAACAGTACGGTACAGTTGCGGTCATAGACCAGTTCGGGAACGATGCGATAGTGTAACGGGCTTGGATAAAGAAAGACTTCTGCGCCGGTCATCAGTGGCGTAAACAAGCCCACCGTCAGGCCAAAGGCATGGAACAAAGGCAGCGCCGACATAAAGCGATCGCGCGGCGTAAAATCAGCCACGGTCCGGATCTGTTCAACGTTTGCCAGCAGGCTCTTATGCGAATGCACTACGCCTTTAGGATTGCCTTCGGAACCTGAAGTAAACAGCACCATCGCCGCGTCTTCGGGCTGCTGCGACACCTCGGCAAGCCGTGGAAAAAGAAGATGGCTAAGGATCCAGAGTTTATCCTGAGCCGTGACGGTCTCTTTTAAATCTTCCAGAAAAACCCATTTCACCCCGGTAAGCTGCTCGGGAAGATGCCATAGCTTGCCCTTATCCAGGAACTGGCGAGAGGTAAAAACCGTTTTCACTTCTGCCGCCTGCAGCGCGCTGCCTACGCCTTTTACGCCTGCGGTGTAGTTAAGCATTGCCGGAATACGGCCACGCATTGACGCCCCCAGGATGGCTGCCGCCGTAACCGTTGCGTTTGGTAACAGCAAACCAATATATTCACCTGGCGACGTATAGCGCTCCAGAATACGACCCACGCCCAGCGATTTTTTCAACAGGCCCGTGTAGCTGTCAGGCGTAAAATTAACGTCTTCAATGCAGGACTTAAAAAAACCGTAGCGCGTGCGGGCAGAAAGGAAAGCCTGATAAAGCGTCTCGCGCGGACGCACCGCCATGCGTGCCTCCATCATAATATGATGCAGGTGTTCACCCGCCAGCTTGCGGCGTTCCCGCGCGGTTTTTGCTTCCGGCATGGGGATGGTGGTGGCGGGCAGCACGGTCAGGCTGATACGTGGAAAAAGACGACGCTTGAAGACGCCAGCCAGACGGCCAAACGGCGTATATTCCGCGCCTTCAATTCTTATTGGCACCACGGTCGCCTGCGATTTTGCCGCAACAAAACCGGCACCATCATAAATTTTCATCAGCGAGCCGGTAACGGTAATCCGCCCTTCCGGAAAGATCACCACCGGGCGGCCTTGCCCGATCGTTTTCACCAGGTGCTTGATCGACAGCGGTTTAGTAGGATCGAGCGGCACAAAATCGACCAGCGAGCGCACCCAACGCATATACCACTGCTCGCTGACGGAGGAGTAGACGGCGAACACGGGTTTAACCGGCAAAAACAGCGCCAGCAGCATGCCGTCCAGAAACGACATGTGATTAGGAACAATCAGCACCTTTGGCTGATGCAGCGCGGAAATATCGCCAGCCAGACGAGTGCGATACAGCAGACGAAAAAGCAGACGAAAAAAAGAAAGCAGCATGGCATCTCCTTAGCCAGTAAATTTGCCTGTAACGATGCAGGATATGGCTGAGCAAGACAATGGTAAACGGTGAAAATTACGCGCGTTGAGGGCGATTAATACCGAAATCTACAGTGTTGCAGAAAGTTTTGCGGCGCGGCTCGACAAACGTTGTTCCGGTGATGGCCGACAGCGAAACAGACCACCACCCGGGAATCTCATCATTAAATTTACGTTCGGGAACAAAGATAATAAGGAAAATGTCTTTTTGGCCTCCGCCATGGCGAATGATGACGTATGCAATATCAGATATAGCGGTTAAGTTGTCGTGAAGCGTGAATTCTAATAATACTCCCATAGCCGCTGCTGGCTACGGGAGCATCTTATTGTATTAAATCAATGATTTGAACTCTTCCCTGCGCATCAGTGCGAGGGTGCCGTCCAGCCGCCGCCCAGCGCCGCAATCAGCTCCACGCTGGCAACCCACTGCGTGCTTTGCAGCGACAGCAGGCTTTGCTGCTGGCTCAGGCTGGTGTTTTCCGTGGTGGCGACGTCAAGATAGTCGATCATCCCGGCTTCATACTGGTTGCGGGTCACGCGAGCCGACTCCTGCGCTGCCTGCGTCGCGCGCTGCTGCGCGGCCATTTCATCCTGCAATGTGTTCAGCTCCACCAGATAGTTTTCTACCTCCTGGAAACCGGTCAACACCGCCTGGCGATAGCTGGCGACGTCTGCATCATAGGCCGCGCGGGCCTGTTCCACTTTGGAAGACGTGGCGCCAAAGTCCAGTAGCGTGCCGCTAAGCGATGGCCCCAGCGACCAGACGCGATTAGGCAACGACAGCAGGTTATGCAGCGCAGAGCTGCTGAAACCGCCGCTGGCACTTAGCGTCAGATCGGGATAGTAACCCGCAATGGCTACGCCCACGGCGGCATTGGCCGCGGCAACGGTGCGTTCGGCATAGGCGATATCCGGACGACGCTGCAACAGCGTTGACGGCACTGCCTGTGGAAGAGGCGGCAGCGTTGCCGTCATTTCTGTCGTGGCTGGCAGGCTGAATTCGGCTGGCGTTTTACCGATAAGAAGAGCAATGGCGTGTTCGGTCTGCGCACGCTGCCAGCTAAGATCCAGCGCGGAAGCGCGAGCGCTTTCCAGCTGTGCCTGAGCCTGGGCCAGCGTGCCGCGAGACTCGCTGCCGGCCTGATATTTATTATTAATGACGGTCAGGTAGCGCTGATACGCCGCGACGCTTTCCTGATACAGCGCAATCTGCCGATCCATGATGCGCAGCTGGAAATAGTCCTGCGCCAGCTCGGACTGGGCGCTAAGCGTGATATTCGCCAGCTCGGCTTCGCTTGCCTGCGCGCTCGCTTTATTCTCTTCCAGCGTGCGTCTCAGCTTGCCCCAGATATCCAGTTCCCAGCTGGCGCTGGCCTGTAAAGACTGGCTGTTACTGGTCGTCCGCTGGCCGGATGTGGTGCTGCCGCTCCGCGTTGAAGAGCCGGTATAGGTGGCGCTGGGAAAAAGGTCGGAGCGGGACTCGGCCACCAGCGCCTTCGCCTGGCGATACTGTGCCTCATACTGCGCTACGTTCTGGTTGGAGATAGAAACCTGGCGCAGCAGGCCGCTCAGCGTGTTGTCATGGTAGACCGACCACCATTCGCCTTTGCTTTGCGCATCCTGCGGCGTCGCTTCGCGCCAGCCTTTTGCTTCTTTATAGTGTGTCGGTACGTTTACCGTCGGGCGATGATAGTCGGGGCCGACAGCGCAGCCGCCCAGCAGCAGCGCCAGCAAAACGGGCGTAAGTTTCCGGCAGGCACGGGTCGATGGCGCAGGCAGGTGCCAGCGTCCGTTTAGCATGGGTAAAGTCATTATTTTCATCATTTAAGCTCTGAGGCGTGCCCACTGGCGTTTGGTAGCGCGACTGGCGCGATCGAGATAGAGGTAAACCACCGGCGTGGTAAACAGCGTTAACAGCTGGCTCAGCGCCAGGCCACCGGCAATCGCCAGGCCCAGCGGGCTGCGCAGATCGGCATCGCCGCCGCTGCCCAGCGCCAGCGGCAACGCACCAAAAAAGGCGGCCAGCGTGGTCATCATAATGGGTCGAAAGCGCATCAGACAGGCCTGGGTAATCGCCTGCTGCGGCGTCATGCCCTGGTTACGCTCGGCGGCCAGCGCAAAGTCGATCATCATAATGGCGTTCTTTTTCACGATACCGATCAACAGCAAAATACCGATTAGCGCAATAACCGTCAGCTGCGTGTTGGTCAGCAGCAGTAAGAGCAGCGCCCCGACGCCCGCGGACGGCAGCGTGGAAAGAATGGTCAGCGGATGGATATAGCTTTCGTACAGCATGCCCAGCACGATATAAACGGTGGCCAGCGCGGCCAGAATCAGCCACGGCATTGAAGCCGACAGATCGGCAAAAGCCTTCGCCGTTCCCTGGAATCCGGCCTGAATATCGCTCGGCAGCCCGATTTTTGCCATCGCGGTTTTAATCAGCGCCGACGCCTGCTCCAGCGAGACGCCGTCCGCCAGGTTAAAGGCAATGGTGCTGGTCGCCGACTGCCCCTGATGCGCTACCGACAGCGGCGCGTTGGCTCCGCTGAAGCTGGCAAAAGCGGAAAGCGGGATCTGATCGCCGGAATCGTTAACGACGTAAAGCTTGTTCAGCATGTCCGGATCGCGCGTATAGGCGTCCTGTAGCGACATCACTATATGATATTGATTCAACGTCTTATAAAGCGTGGCGACCTGACGCTGCGCAAAGGAGTTGTTCAGCATCGTATCGATCATATTGACGTCGACGCCCAGCCTTTTGGCGCGGTCGCGATCGATATTGATCATCACTTCCTGGCCGCCGGTCTGGGAATCGGAGTCCACGCTGTTCAGCTGCGGAATGGCTTCCAGCGCCGCCTTAACCTTAGGCGTCCAGATACGCAATGTATCCAGATCGTCCGCCTGTAGGCTGTACTGATAGCTGGCGTTGGCGCTACGGCCGCCGATATGCAAATCCTGCGCGGCCATCAAAAACAGCTCTACGCCAGGCACGTTGCGCGTTTTGCCGCTCAGTCGGTTAGCCACTTCTGCCGCGGTCGCGTCGCGCTTTTTGAAGTCCTTAAGATGGACGAAGAAGTTGGCGGTATTGCGCGAGCCGAACGCGCCGCTGCCCATTGATGACATTACGCCATCTACTGCCGGGTCCTGCTGAATCATTTTGGCGAACGCTTCCACTTTTGGCTTCATCGCCTGAAAAGAGACGTTCTGATCGGCGCGCAGCATCCCCATCAGCAGGCCAGTATCCTGATTGGGGAAGAAACCTTTTTGCACCACGGAATAAAGGAACAGGTTAAGGATAACGGTGAGTATCAGGCTAAACAGCGTCAGCCGCTGGTGGCGCATTACCCAGTTCAGCGCGCTGGCATAGGCGGCCAGCAGCCGGTTGAGGCCGTTTTCAATCCACTGATAAACAGGATGTGGCCGTACGGTAACCTTCGGCTTGCGCTTCAGCAGGCGTGAACAGAGCATCGGCGTCAGGCTCAGCGATACCAGCATGGAGATCACCAGCGAAACGGTCAGCGTAACCGCAAACTCGCGGAACAGACGGCCAACAATGCTGCCCATCAACAGGATGGGGATAAACACCGCTACCAGCGACAGCGTCATCGACAGCACGGTAAAGCTAACTTCGTTAGCCCCCTTGAGCGCCGCGCGTACCGGACTTAGCCCCTCTTCGATATAGCGGGTAATGTTTTCCAGCACGACTATTGCGTCGTCCACCACAAATCCGGTGGCGATAATCAGCGCCATCAGCGACAGGTTATCCAGGCTGTAGCCCAGCAGATACATCACCGCACAGGTGCCGATAAGCGAAACCGGCAGCGCCAGCGCGGGGATCGCCACCGCCTGTAAGTTGCGTAAAAAGACAAATACCACGCCGATAACCAGCATCATGGCAATCAGCAGCGTTTCTTCCGTGTCATAAAGCGAATCGCGAACGTTGGGTGAACGGTCAACGACGATTTTCAACGCCACGTCAGCCGGCAGGTTTTTTTCTAGCGCCGGAAGCTGGGCTTTGATCGCATCAATGGTTTCCAGCATGTTGGCACCGGCCTGCCGCGTGACGCCGATCATTACCGACGGCGAGCCGTTGTAGTAGCCGACGTTGTACTGATCTTCTACCGAATCGTAAACGGTGGCGACATCGCTAAGATGGATGGCGCGGCCATTCTGGTAGCTGACGATCAGATTACGGTACTGCTTTGCCTGTTCAAGCTGGCCGTTGCTGTCGATCACCCAAGACTGTTTTTCGCCCTGCAGCATTCCTTTCGGCAAATTGGTGGTGCTGTTGGCAATCGCCGTGCTGACCGTATCCAGCGACACGCCGAAATGGGTCAGCATCTGCGGCTGCAAATCAATGCGCACGGCGGGCAAGGCGCTGCCCATCAGCGAAACGTCGCCCACGCCCTTAACCTGGGCAATTTTCTGGTCGATTTCGCTGTCGGCCAGATCGTACAGCTCACCTTTGGAACGCGTGGTCGAGGTTAGCGCCAGCATGACAATGGGCGCATCTGACGGGTTAGCTTTGCGGTAGGTAGGCAGCGAAGGCATGCTGCTCGGCAACAGACTGCGCGAAGCGTTGATCGCCGCCTGCACGTCACGCGCCGCGCCGTTGATATCGCGGCTCAGCTCAAACTGCAAAATGACGTTGGTCGATCCCTGCGAGCTGCTGGAGGTCATCTCGGTGATACCGGCAATCTGTCCCAGCGCGCGCTCCAGCGGCGTGGCCACCGTGGCCGCCATCGTTTCCGGGCTGGCGCCCGGCAGGCTGGCGGAAACCATAATGGTCGGGAAATCGACCTGCGGCAGCGGCGCCACAGGCAGCAGGCGATAGCCCAACGCGCCCAGCAGCAGCAGCGCCAGCATTAACAGCAGCGTGGTTACCGGCCGGAAAATAAAGAAGCGCGTGATGTTCATCTTTCCGCCCTGCGCAGTCTACGACGCAGGCGCTCGGCCAGGCGATCGAACCACAGATAGATAACCGGCGTAGAAAACAGCGTCAGTACCTGGCTGAAGATCAAACCGCCTACAATCACTATCCCCAGCGGCTGGCGCAGTTCGGCACCGGAACCCGATGCCAGCATCAGCGGCAGAGCGCCCAACAGCGCCGCCATCGTGGTCATCAAAATCGGCCTGAAACGTAGCAGGCAGGCCTGGTGAATGGCGTCACGCGGGCTAAGGTGCTGTTTTTTCTCTGCGTCCAGCGCAAAGTCGATCATCATAATCGCATTCTTTTTCACGATACCGATCAGCAAGATCACCCCTATCAGCGCAATCAGGCTGAATTCGGTATTCGCCAGCAGCAGCGTCAACAGCGCGCCTACCGCCGCCGAAGGCAGCGTGGAAAGGATAGTGATAGGGTGAATAAAGCTTTCGTACAGAATACCCAACACCACATACATGGTCATTAGCGCTGCCAGAATCAGCCATAGCGTGTTGCTGTTGGCATTTAAAAACGCCTCGGTTTCGCCCTGGTAGCGCAGCGTAATGCTGGACGGCATATGCAGGCTTTGCTGCGTTTCGGCAATCGCCTTTTGCGCATCCTCCAGCGAGTAGCCGTCATTGAGATTGAACGAGAGCGTCACCGCCGGGAACTGGTTCAGCCGCATATGTACCAGCGAACCAATGCGCTGATGGATGGTAGCAATCGAGGTCAGCCTGACCATGCTGGTGGTGCTGGTCGAACTGCTGCTGGTCGAGCTGCTGCCGGACGAGCTGCTGCTGGAGGAGGAGCCGGTTGTTGAAGTAGATGACGAGCCGCTGCTGTCCGACGTTGACGACGACGACGAGGCCGCCAGCCAGATATCGTTAAACGACGCGGGCGACTGCTGGTACTGCGGCGCCACTTCCAGCACCACGCGATACTGGTTTGACTGGGTAAAAATAGTGGAAACCAGCCGCTGACCAAACGCATTGTACAGCGCGGTATCCACGTCAGAAGCGGTAATGCCATAGCGAGCCGCGGCGTCGCGATTCAGCTCGACGTAAGCAACCTGCCCTTGATCCTGAAGATTGCTCACCACGGAACGGAATTCAGGCCGTTTCTCCAGCGCGCTGACCAGCTTCGGTGACCAGCTGACCAGGTTTTCGCTGTCCGCATCGTCCAGCGAGAACTGATACTGGTTTGGCGTCACCTGATCGTTAACCGTTAAATCCTGCGAGGCCTGTAGATACAGCTGAATACCCGGCACGTTTTTGGTCGCCTGCTGTAGCTCGCTGATGATCTTGTCGGCGCGCTCGTCGCGCTCGTCGAACGGCTTCAGGTTAATTTGCAGTCGTCCGCTGTTGAGGCTGGTATTAGTGCCGTCAATACCGATAGTGGAAGAGAGGCTTTTTACCGCCGGGTTTTTCAGTACGATCTCCGCCAGCTGCTGCTGCCGCTTTGCCATCTCGTTAAAGGAGACGTCCTGAGATGCTACGGTCACGCCCTGAATCAGCCCGGTATCCTGCGACGGGAAAAAGCCTTTGGGAATGACCACATACAGCAGCGCGGTAAAGACCAGCGTCGCCAGCGCGACCAGCAGCGTCAGCCGCTGATGGTTCAGCACAATGGTCAGCAGGCGATCGTAACCGGCTACCAGCTTGTCAAAGAATTGACCTCCCTTGCGATAAAAACGGCTCTGCTTCTCTTCCGGAATGTGGTGCAGCAGGTAAGCGCAAAGCATGGGGGTGAGCGTGAGCGAGACCAGCATGGAAACCAGAATCGATACCGCCAGCGTGATGGCGAACTCGCGGAACAGCCTGCCGACCACGTCGCCCATAAACAGCAGCGGGATCAAAACCGCAATCAGCGAAAAGGTCAGCGAGATAATAGTAAAGCCGATTTGCGCCGAGCCTTTCAGCGCCGCTTCCATCGGCGTTTCGCCCTGCTCCAGTCGTCTTGAAATGTTTTCCACTACCACGATGGCGTCGTCGATAACAAACCCGGTGGCGATAGTCAGCGCCATCAGCGACAGGTTGTTAAGGCTGAAGCCCGCCAGATACATCACGCCAAAGGTCCCCACCAGCGACAGCGGCACCGCCACGCTGGGGATCAGCGTCGCCGCCACGTTGCGCAGAAACAGGAACGTTACCATCACCACCAGCGCAATCGACAGCATCAGTTCAAACTGCACGTCGCTGATAGAGGAGCGAATGGTCTGGGTGCGGTCGGACAAGATCTGCACTTTTACGCCATCCGGCAGCGCGGCCTGCAGGGTCGGCAGCTGTGCCTTGATATTGTCGACCACGGAAATAACGTTAGCGCCCGGCTGGCGCTGCACGCTGATAATAATCGCCGGGCTGTTATTGGCCCACGCGGACTGATAAGTATTTTCCGACGCCTCTTCAATGTGTGCAATATCGTGCAGCCGCAGCGCCGCGCCGTTCTGGTAAGTCAGGATCAGGTTGCCGTACTCTTTGGCCGTGCGCAACTGATCGTTGGCGTCGATAGTAATGGAGTGATATTTGCCGTCAAAGCCGCCCTTTGAGCCGTTAACGTTGCTGTTGCTGATAAGCGTGTTAACGTCTTCCAGCGTCAGGCCGTGCGCCGCCAGCGCTTTCGGATCCATCTGCACGCGAATAGCTGGCTGATGACCGCCCGCCAGCGTCACCATACCGACGCCGGAAATCTGCGACAGCTTCAACGCAATACGCGTATTAACCAGATCCTGCACCTTAATCAGCGGTAGCGTATCGGAACTGGCCGCCAGCGTAATCACCGCCGTATCTGCCGGGTTAACCTTTTTATAGGTTGGCGGATTAGGCAGATCGGACGGCAGCAGGCTGTCGGCGGCGTTGATGGCCGCCTGCACTTCCTGTTCGGCCACGTCCAGCGACAGATCCAGCGAGAACTTCAGCGTAATAACCGAGGAGCCGCCCGAGCTGCTGGAAGCCATCTGGCTGAGACCGGCCATCTGGCCAAGCTGTCGCTCCAGCGGCGCGGTAACGCCAGAAGCGATCACGTCCGGGCTGGCACCGGGATAGAGCGTGGTGACCTGGATAGTCGGATAATCCACCTGCGGCAGCGCCGAGGTAGAGAGGAATTTGTAAGCGAAAATGCCGGAAATCAATACGCCGACCATCAGCAAAATGGTGGCGACCGGCCGCTCTATAAAGATACGGGACGGATTCATTGCGCTTTCGCTTTGCCGCTGGCAGCTTTGGTTTCGTCTGCAGTAACCACAGAGACTTTACTGCCGTTGCTGAGACGGTCGATGCCGACGGTCACCACCTGCTCGCCTGCCTTCACGCCGGACAAAATAGCCTGCTGCGTGTCGCCCAGCGCTGGCCCGGTTTTCACCGCGCGGCGCGTTACCGTTTTGTCGCTGTTAATGACGTAAACAAAACTGCCGTCGCTGCTTAACTGAAGCGCCTGCGCAGGGATCACCGTCGCCTGTTTCAGCGTGCCGGTTTGCAGCCGCATATTGACGAACTGGTTAGGAAAGAGCGCTTCGTCGTTGTTATCGAACAGGGCTTTCAGTTCTACCGTGCCGGTGCTGGTGTCGATCTGGTTACTGATAAACTTCACGCTGCCGGTAGCCAGCGCGGTCTTGCCTTCCTGATCGAAGGCGGTAGCAGGCAGCGCTTGATCGTTGTGCAAGGCCTTAATCAGCACGGGAATATTGCTTTGCGGCACGCTGAAGGTCACGGCAGCGGGCTGCATTTGGGTAATGGTGACAATGCCGGTAGAGTCGCTGGTTTGCACCATATTGCCTTCGTCCACCAGACGCAGGCCAACGCGGCCGGAAACCGGCGCGGTAATGCGTGCAAACTCAATATTCAGCTTCGCCGCGGCGATTTGCGCCTGGTCGGCCTTAACGGCACCGCGGTACTGCCCAACGGTGGCGGTCTGCGTATCAAGATCCTGACGGGCAAGCGAGTCCTGCGCATAAAGCTTGCGATAGCGTGCCAGCGTCAGTTCCGCACTTTGCAACAGCGCCTGATTCTGGTTGAGTTCGCCCTGGTACTGCGCCAGCGTGGCCTCATAGCTACGTGGATCGATTTGCGCCAGCAGCTGGCCCGCTTTCACCTTCTGCCCTTCGGTGAAGTAAACCTTCATCAGCTGGCCATCAACGCGGCTGGTGACGGTAACGGTCGCGTTGGGAATGACCGTGCCCAGCGCGGTCAGATAGACCGGTACATCGGCCGTGGTCACGTTGCCCGCATGCACCGCAACGGGGCCGGACATCATCATGCCGGGGCCGCCATGTGGGCCGCCCGCGCCTGGAGGGCCGCCAGCATTGCGCGCGCCAGAACTCGGCCAGAAGCGCCACGCCAGCAGCGCAAGCAGGATGACCAGGATCAGTAAAATAATTTTTTTACGGCGTGAGGATGAGGTTTTCGCAGTCGTTGGGGTCATGAGGCTCTGTAAGATCAAGTAAAACAAAGAAACGGCAGCATGACGCTACCGCCTGAAAAAAGCCAGGTCAGTCTGTGACCCGGCAATATTATGGGTGAGAGCGCTGATTAAATTCCATCCTTGTTACGTAAGGATTACGTAATCACGTAAAGCCAGCTGAAACCCGTTATGATTTCCAGCCGCCGCCCAGCGCCTTATACAGCGTAATTTGCTGATTCAGCTGCCCTAAACGCGTGGTTATCAGCGATTGCTGCGCCGCATAAAGCGAGCGCTGCGCCACCAGTACGTTCAGATAGTTGTCCACGCCTTGCTGATAGCGGATATGGGCAAAATCGTAGTTGCGCTGGTTGGCCTGCTCATCCTGTTCGCGCGCGGTCAGTTCATCTTTATAGGTGTCCTGCCCTGCCAGCGCGTCGCCCACCTCTTTAAACGCGGTCTGGATCGCTTTCTCATAGTCAGCAATTTCAATGCGTTTCTGCAAATGGGCGATATCAAGATTAGCCGAGTTTACGCCGCCGTCAAAAATAGGCAGATTGATGCTCGGCCCGAACGACCAGGCCGCCGTGCCGCCTTCCAGCAGATGCCCCAGGCTGCTGGAGGTGGAGCCGCCGGATGCCGTCAGGCTGATGCTTGGGAAGAACGCCGCACGAGCCGCGCCGATATTGGCGTTGGCCGCCTTCAGCGTATGTTCGGCCGAGATAATATCCGGACGACGCGTTAACAGATCGGAAGGCAGGCCTGCCGGTGTCGCCGGGAAATCCCAGTTCTTATTCAGATGCGCATTTTGCAGCATATCCGGCGGGAGATCCGTGCCAACCAGCAGCGCCAGCGCATTAACGTCCTGGCGTACCTGGCGCGTATAGGTCGCTACATCAGCCTGCGCGGTACGCACGGAGGTTTCCGCCTGTACCAGATCCTGCTCGCTGCTGACGCCGCCTTCCACGCTGCGTTTGGTCAGGTTGTAAGAATCCTGCTGGCTTTTCACCGTGTCCTGCGCCAGCTTCAGCAGCTCGTTATCGGCACAGAGTGAAAGATAAGCCGACGCCACCTGTGAAATCAGGCTGATCTGTGTGGCGCGCTGCGTGGCCGCCGTCGCCAGATAACTTTCCAGCGCGGCGTCGCGCAGGCTGCGCAGACGGCCAAAGAAGTCCAGCTCCCAGGCGCTAACGCCCAGGCTGGTGTTGAACTCATGGTAGGTGACCGGGCCGGTTGACGCGGTGTTATAAAGGTTACCGGGCAGATGCGCAGCGGTTTGCGAAGCGCTGGCGCTGATGGAAGGCAGCAGCGCTGCCCTGTCAATCTGCACCTGCGAACCCGCCACTTCGACGTTTAGCGCCGCAACGCGCAGGTCACGGTTATTCGCCAGCGACATGGCAATCAGCTTGTGCATCACCGGATCGGTGAAGAAATTTTGCCAGCTGATATCCGCGCCGTTAGCCGTTGCCTTTCCCTGCTGGTCGTAGTGCGCCGCTACCGGCAGCGCAGGACGTTGATATTTCGGTTCCATCGTACAGCCGCTCAGTACCAGCACCACTGCCAGCGGCAGCGTCGCCAGTGAAAAAGTCCGGGAGTGCATTATTCTTTTACCTCAGTTTTGGTTTTTTTCTTGCCAGAGAAACGCTGTGCGACCACGACATAAAACATCGGCACAAAGAAGATCGCCAGGAAAGTGGCGGTGATCATGCCGCCCACTACGGCTGTACCGATTGAGTGCTGGCTGCCCGCGCCCGCGCCGCTGGAAATGGTCAGCGGCAACACGCCCAGAACGAAGGCCATTGACGTCATAATAATGGGACGGATACGCAGTTTGGCCGCTTCCATTGCCGCTTCGACCAGCCCTTTACCCTCTTTTTCATGCAGGTCTTTGGCGAACTCGACAATCAGGATGGCGTTTTTCGCTGCCAGGCCGACGGTGGTCAATAGCCCGACCTGGAAGAAGACGTCGTTTTCCAGTCCGCGCATCAGCACTGCCAGGATAGTCCCGAGGATACCCAGCGGCACCACCATGATCACCGAGAACGGAATCGACCAGCTTTCATACAGCGCGGCCAGACAGAGGAACACCACCAGAAGAGAGATGGCGTAAAGCGCCGTGGTCTGCGAGCCAGAGGTTTGCTCTTCGTATGACAGGCCGTGCCACTGCACTTTGAACCCTTTTGGCAGTTTGGCTGCAATTTCATTAACCGCTTTTACCGCGTCGCCAGAGCTGTAGCCGCTGGCCGGAGAACCCATAATTTCGACCGACGATACGCCGTTAAAACGCTCATAGCGCGGCGAGCCATACTGCCATTCGCCGCTACCAAAGGCGGAAAACGGCACCATGTTGCCGCTGCTGTTGCGGAAGTACCATTTGTTCAGGTCAGATGGCGTCACGCGCGAACCCGCGTTGCCCTGCAGATAGACCTTTTTCACTCGACCGTTGTAGATAAACTGGTTCACATAGCTGGAACCCCAGGCGGTGGAAAGCGTATCGTTGATATCCTCCAGGCTCAGGCCCAGCGCGCGGGCGCGTTCATCATCAATAATCAAATGATACTGCGGCTCGTCATCCATGCCGTTTGGTCGCGTTGCGGTCAGGCGTTTGTCCTGCGCGGCCATGCCAAGGAACTGGTTACGCGCCGCCATCAGCGCCGCGTGGCCCTGGTTATTGGTATCCTGCAAATAAAAGTCAAAACCGGTGGCGTTACCCAGCTCCATCACGGCAGGCGGTACCAGTGCGAAGACTTTCGCATCTTTTAGCGTGCCAAAGTGTGCCATCGTACGTGCCGCCAGTTTCTGCACGGTTTGATCACTGTTACGTTGAGCCCAGGGTTTCAGCAGCACAAATGACATCGCCGTATTTTCGCCGCGTCCGGAGAAGCTAAAGCCGTTTGGCGAGAACACCGAGCTGACTTCCGGCTCGTTTTTCAGCAGCCACGCCTGAATTTCGTCCAGAACCTGCTGGGTGCGTTCCGCCGAGGCGTTGGCGGGCAGCGTGGTCTGCATCATCATCACGCCCTGATCTTCATCCGGCAGGAACGAGGTTGGCACCCGCGTAAACAGATACCCGGTCGCGACCACCACCAGCAGATAGATAACCAAAAACAGATTACGTTTAGAGATCACCGCACCAACGCTGTTAGTGTAGTGCAGCGTGCCCGCGTCAAACTTGCGGTTAAACCAGCCTGCCATACCGGTGGTTTTATGATCTGCCGAACCTGGCTTAAGCAGCGTGGCGCAGAGTGCTGGCGTGAAGATCAGCGCCATCAGCACCGAAAGCGCCATCGCGGAAACAATGGTAATAGAGAACTGGCGATAGATTACGCCGGTAGACCCGCTAAAGAACGCCATCGGCAGCAGGACGGCGGAGAGCACCAGCGCAATACCAAACAGTGCGCCCTGAATCTGCTCCATCGATTTGATCGTGGCGGCTTTGGGATCCAGCCCTTCGTCGTGCATTACACGCTCGACGTTTTCCACCACCACGATGGCATCATCCACCAGTAGCCCTATTGCCAGCACCATACCGAACATCGTTAGCGTGTTGATGGTGTAGCCACAGGCGGACAAAATGCCGAAAGTGCCCAGCAGCACGACCGGCACCACCATGGTAGTGATCAGCGTTGCGCGCAGGTTTTGCAGGAACACCAGCATCACCAGGAACACCAGTCCAATCGCTTCAAACAGCGTTTTGACAACTTCTTCAATCGACGCGCTGACCACAGGCGAAGTGTCGTAAGGGAACTTCACTTCCACGCCGTCCGGCAGCGAAGATTTCAAGTTATCTACCGTAGTACGCACCGCGTTAATCGCATCCAGCACGTTTGCGCCACTGGCGAGACGCAGCGCCATCCCGGCGGAAGGTTTGCCGTTGTAGGTCGCAGAAATACTGTAATCCTGCGGGCCAAGATCGACTTTCGCCACGTCTTTCAGACGAACCTGCGAGCCGTCCGTGTTGACTTTCAGCAGAATATTTTCAAACTGAGCAACGGATTGCAGACGCGTTTTGCCCACGATTGTGGCGCTGAATTTCGCGCCCTGCACCGTTGGCAGGCCGGCCAGCTTACCGCTGGAGATCTGCACGTTCTGCTGGGTAATGGCGGTAGAAACGTCGCTGGGGATCAGCTGATATTTGTAGAGCTTGGCCGGATCGAGCCAGATACGCATGCCGTATTCGGACCCCATCACCAGGAAGTCACCCACCCCTTTGGTACGCGCAACCTGATCTTCCAGTTTGGATACCAGCAGATCGGCCAGGTCACCGTTACTCATCTTGCCGTTAGTCGAAATCAGGCTGACCACCAGCATAAAGTTGGCCTGATATTTACGAACGTTGATGCCCTGCTCGGTTACTTCCGTCGGCAGCTGCGACTCCGCCAGCGAAACCTTGTTCTGTACCTGAACCTGGGCGGTATCCGGATCGGTGCCCTGGTTAAAGGTAACGATAATGGTGGCGCTACCGTCGCTGTTACTTTGCGATTCGATATAGCGCAGATTATCGATGCCGTTCAGCTGCTGTTCAATAACCTGTACCACGGTGTTCTGCGTGGTTTCGGCGCTGGCACCCGGGTAGGTCACCTGAACAGAGATGGCTGGCGGCGCAATATTGGGGTACTGGTTGATCGGCAATTTGAGGATCGACAGACCGCCTACCAGCATCACGATGATCGCCACTACCCAGGCGAAAATCGGACGCTCAATAAAGAATTTAGACATCGGTTTTCCTCTACTGCGCTGAAGGATCGGTGGTCGTCAGGTTGGCCTGCGGCGCGGTTTTTGCCTGTGCTTCCTTTGGCTGTACCTTGCTACCCGAACGCACATCCTGCAGACCTTCTACCACTACGCGATCGTTGGCCTGCAAACCGGACGTTACCAGCCACTTGTTGCCGATCATTTCGCCTGTAGTAATGCTTTGCTGCGCTACGGTGTTGTCCGCTTTCACGATAAAGACATAGGGCTTACCTTTAGTGTCATGCATGATCGCTTCTTGCGGGGCCAGAATGCCCTGGTCGGCAACGCCTTCCGGGAAGCTGGCGTGAACAAACATGCCCGGCAGCAGAATGCGTTTCGGATTCGGGAAAGAAGCACGCATGGTGACGCTGCCGGTACCCTGATCCACCGTCACCTCAGAGAACTCCAGCTTGCCTTCCTGCTGATAGGTTGAGCCGTCTTCCAGCGTTAGCTTTACCGCTGCGGCATTGTCGCCCACGGCTTTCAGCTTGCCTTCCGCCAGCGCGCGACGCTGACGCAGCAGAGCCTGCGACGATTCGCTGACGTCGACATAGATAGGATCGAGCTGCTGGATGGTGGTGAGATAGCTGGTCTGGCCGTTGGTAACCAGCGCGCCTTCCGTGGAAAGCGAGCGCCCGATATGGCCGGAGATTGGCGCACGAACTTTGGTGTAATTGAGATTGACGCGTGCGGTTTCCAGATCTGCCGTTGCTTCTCTGGCGGCAGCGACGGCATCATCATAGGATTGCCCGCTAATGGCATGCGCGGCAGCCAGCGGCTTATAGCGTTGCGCCAGCTTATTGGCGTTCAGCAGCGTCGCTTCGGCTTTATCGTAGGCCGCCTGATAGCTGGCGGGATCGATCTGGTACAGCGGATCGCCTGCTTTCACTTCACCGCCTTCCGTAAACAGGCGTTTCATGATGATGCCGCTAACCTGCGGACGCACCTCGGCCGTACGCACGGCAGTAGTACGCCCTGGCAGCTGCGTGAACAGGGTTACCGGTTCACTATGCAGTGTGGCTACGCCGACGGATACAGGCTGGTTACTGGCCTCAGTAGAAGTCTGCTGGTCACAGGCGGCCAGCAGAAAAATCAGGCTCGCTGAAAGGATCTTTAAGCGCATGGTCTGTTCTCAATGGAGTAGAATAAAATAGTAATGAGAGTGACTATTCTCATAAAAGAGGTTGATTATAGAAGGGGACGTCGGCTGACAGTGTTAAGTTTCTGATAAATTAGATGTTCAAAAGCTACGAATAAGCATTTTGTGCTACCCATCGTGCCTGATTGTATTTCTTATTGAACTGATGTTACCCGACGAGCTGGCTTCTCCCCTGACGATCTACCCTTCCGGCTCAATGCCGCGTCGGCGTAGTTCACGCCGCGCCAGCTCTTTTAGCCAACAGGAAAGCGTAACGTTTTCGTTATCGGTCAGCGTTTTTAGCTGCTTATGAAGTTCAGGATGAATGCGCAGTTGGAAAGCAGCCGAGCGTCCCCCTCGTTTCGGCGTTCTGTCTTTGATCTTGGCCATAGGCTTCCCGTCCGGTGAGAAAAAATCGCCCCTCACAGCGCTACCAACACGGCAAGGGGCTGCACGACCTAACGGAATGCGGTGTTAAATCGTGATGGCACCACCCTACTCCGAATGGCGCAAAGTAGTTGTAGTCCTGATGCAAAAAAACAGTTAAGAGTTGTGTGATCTTTTGCTGCAATCAGAGGAACCTTTGCCCAACGGCACGAACCGTCAGGCAAAGGTGGAGGAAGGTTAAAACGCGATATCGACGCCGCCACGGAATACCGACTCGTCGCCTTTATCCGCAATATGCTTATCCGCTCGCAGGAACAGCCGCGCATCTTTGGCTTTCGCCACGTCAACCCTTACGCCATACCATTGAGAATCCTGATCGAGCCGCATGCCGGGGATCTGGAAGCTTTCACCTTCTGAACCAGCCCCTGTCCACCTGGCGTTGACGTCCAGCGACGGATTGCTAAAGGCATGCTGATATTCGCCGTAAACCGACAGCAGCGACCACCATTCGTCCACGTCAAACAGCGGTGCGCTCAGGTTAAGCCCGGTCAGCCCAACGGTGCGGCTGTAGCGCGCGCTGTCGCCCTGCAGACCCAGCGCGCTGCCTTTATCTTTAAAGTCGCCGGTATAGAGCTGGCTTAGCTTCATTCCGACATAAGGTTGCAGCGTCAGGTAATCGTCCAGCGACCAGCGGTAGCCCGTTTTTACCAGCGCTTGCCAGCTGTCATTGCTCGTATCTGATGAGGTTGCCTGCACGCCATCAATTAACACAGCCCGATCGAGTTCGGTATTGCCGTGCTGATAGCTCAGGTTTCCTTGCCAAATCCATTCCGGCGTCACGGCATACTGCCCGTAAAACATGACGCCCTGCAGGCTGTTACTGCTGTTGCCGCCGCTGCCGTCATAGCTGGCTTTGATCTCGCTGTCGGTCACCGCCGCGCCCAGCCGCAGGCCCGTAACGTCAAAATCGCTGTCGATACCGATTGCCGTCGTATTGGTACGATAGTGGCTGCCCAGATAGCCATCCTGTTGCAGATCGCCGTGCAGCGTACCGGTTTCCGCCCATACCCCGTTATTTTTGCGTTGCTCAGGATCGAGACGGTTGTTCAGCAGCTGGTTCTGGTAGTCCAGGCTGTTGAAAAGGATGGCGTTGCCGCTGGCGTGCGCCTGCCCGGAAAGCGAGTCCAGCGCTGCCGCAGCCTCTGCACTGCTGCCGATCTGCTCAAATGCGGCGGCGGCCTGTAACAGCGAGGTTTGCTGAGCAGATAAGCCAGACTGCGTGGAAAGGCTATCGGCAACCTGCATCGCCTGTTCTACGTTTGCGGCGCTTTTCAGTGTCGCCGTACCGGTAAGCCCAGCCGCTTCCGCCGCCTGCACGGTATTGACGCGCTGAAAATGCCCGTCGACGCTGTTACTGCCATAGGCAACCGTCCCCTGCAGGAATACCCCGGTATCGACGCTGGAAAACTGGCCGCTAATCCCCTGCCCGCTTTGCAACAACGATTCGTTGGTTTGCACAACATAGGTGTCGGAAGGCAAGGTAACCTGCAATGCGCCGTTCAGCGTTGCCGGCCCCGCCACCGTCAGCGGTTCGGAAAGCGTGATGCGCAAGGTGCCGTCGGCGCTCTGTTGATAGCTACCCGCAACATGTAGCGCTCCACCAGACGTAGTGACAACCGTCCCCTGATTGCTCAGGTTGCCGCTGATGTTGCCCGAGCCAGCCAGCAGACCGCTGCCGGTTACCCGTACGTCGCTGGCGACGCTGCCATCTATATACAATGTGTTACTTTCGACCTGGGTTGCGCCCGTATAGGTGTTATTGCCGGTCAGCGTCAGTATGCCACCCGCGTCGCTGGCTCCCGTCACAATTAACCCGCCATTGCCGCTAATGTCGTTAGAAAAAACGTAGCTGCCGTAGGTCAGCGCGGCGGTAAAGTCCGCGTTATAAAACATGCCCGGTCCTTTCAGGGCCTTATCGACATCGACATTGCCCCAGCCAAAGGTATCGTTATAAGGACGGCCATTGGCAGTATCCTGACTGACGCCCTGGACGGCATCGGTATGATAGTCCGCCGTGGTTAACAAGGTTTGTTGAAGGTTGTAGCCCGTCATCCAGGGAAACTGTGCCGAGACTCTTGAGGCAGCGCCAGCAACGCGAGGCGCCGCAAAAGAGGTGCCATATTTACGCGCAAGCGTGCCGTCATCCTGCAAATAATCGGCGTAGCCTGGCGCGGCAAGACACCAGGCCGCTGCATCGCCACAGGCGTCAAACACATATAGCTCAGGTGGGCGACTGCCCTGCGCCACGGTATAGCCCGGCAGGTAACCGGTGACGGCGATCAGCCCTTTCTCCAGGCTGGCGTCATTATAAATCAGCGGGATCTGAGCATTAGGCGATGGCGTTGAGGTGCCGTTATTACCCGTCACCACCACGCCCAACGCGTTGGCGCTGACAATGCTGCTCAGGCTGTCACGCAGCAGATCGTAACGGCCGCTGACCCGCGCGTTTTCCAGTTCAGCAGCCGTTGTCAAACGCTCGCCGGAAGCATAAGACATGTTGATAATTTTCACGCCGTTATTTAGCAGCCCGCTGATTGCTCGCTGAGTGTCACTGTAATAAAAAAGATTGTTACTGGACGCCTGAGCTATCCACAGATCGCTGTCTGGTGCCACGCCGCCGGAAAAGGCGCCGCTGGCAAGACCGGCAATGGTCAATGCGACTACCGTTCCGTGCCCTGCCGTGCCGTTGTTATCGTTCAGGGTTTGGCTGGCCCCGGACAGATAAGAGGTAAAATGGACGTTGGCGTAGTTGATGTCTGAACGGCCAGCCGCCAGCCCCGAGTCCACTATCCCTACTTTCACCGGGCCGTAGGTTGTCACCGGGGTCGTCGATACCGGCGTTGGAGTAGTGGTTGTCGTCGTCGTTGTCGGCGTAGGCGTCGGCGTCGTTGGTGTTGGCGTCGTTGGCGTTGTAGGTGTTAGCGTAGTGTTTACGGTTTCATTGTTGCTGCTACCGCCGCCGCCACCACCACAGCCGCTGAGCAAAAGCGAGCCGATCAAAACGGCCAGTAATGACAGTGGGGAAGGAATCGGGAGTACAGATGCTGTTCGGGTAATTTGCACGGAAATCCTCTTAAATCACGTCGCGGAGACAGAGCTATCCATGCCGGAATACATAAAGTTTAGAGATCAATACATGGAATAGTAGATAAATTTAATTTAATAGATCGGAGCATTCTCAATCGTTGGAACAACTGCCGGTTTGCGAGGATATTTAGTCGTTAAAGTTGAACTGTGACACAAAGGCGAGGAAAAACAGGCGGATTGTGGAGGTTGCCAGGGAGCGGCCTGATGCGGCAATGGCTGGATTATTTTGAAAAAAGCTGCGGGGGGCGACGTAATGCGTTAAGGATCAGGTTGCTTTAGAAGCTGCCACGGGCCCGGAAATAAGGCGTTAAGAGGCAGGTTACTTTGGAAGTCGCTGCCGGATTGGGCATAAGGCGTTAGGGATCAGATTGCCTGGAAAGCTGCCACGGGCTCGAAAATAAGGCGTTAAGAGGCAGGCTGCTTTAGAAGTCGCTATGGGATCGGGCATAAGGCATTAAGGGGTGACTGCAACGGGAAACCTCTTTAATACGGCCATCCCGGCTCGTTTCGCGCTTCCCTGCGCGTAAACAATCTGCTTGTCCGGCCAGCCCTTGCCGCCGCTAAGCGGTTGGGTGGCTAACCATCCCCGAAAAGAGCTATGAGCCGTTGTGGGTAGAGTAAAGCGCGTCCGGTGCCACGTTCAGATGCTTCAGTACCGGCCCGATAATATTGCCGAACACCGGTGCCGCAACCGAGCCACCAAAGTGATCGCCAGCGGTAGGATGGTTAATCATCACCACCAGCGCCACCTGCGGATTGCTGGCTGGCGCTACGCCAGCGGTATAGTTGATATAACCGCCATCGTATTTACCGCTCGCGCCCATCTTTTCTGCCGTACCGGTCTTGATTGCCAGACGATAGCCCGGCACGGCTGCGCGCACGCCACTGCCGCCCGGCAACGCATCGCTCTCCATCATATGCACGACCGAACGCACAATGTCCTCATTGGCTACGCGCGTGCCGATAACCGGTGGCGTAACCTTAGTGATTGAAAGCGGACGATATACGCCAAAAGAGCCTAACGTGGCATATTCACGTGCAATCTGTAACGGCGTAACGCGCAGGCCATAGCCAAAGGAGAAGGTAGCCCTTTCGATATCCGCCCAGCGTTCACGATGCAGCGGAAAGTAACCCACGCTTTCGCCAGTCAACCCCAGCCCGGTTGGTCTACCCAGCCCAAAAGAGTGATAGGTATTGACCAGGACTTCGGCAGGCATCGCCAGCGCAATATGCGATACGCCAATATCGCTCGATTTTTGCAAAATGCCGGTCATAGTCAGGCGAGGCCAGTGGCCAACATCGCGGATCAGGTGGCCGTTTACGCGGTAGGGTGTGGTATCCAGCACGGAGTCCGGACGCACCAGCTTGCGCGCAAGGCCTTCCATAACCACCAGCGGTTTTACCGTGGAACCAGGCTCATAGCTGTCGTTAATTGCCGCGTTACGCATCTGGTTTGGTGACACATCAACAAAATTATTGGGATTATAAGAAGGATAAGAAGCCATCCCCAAAATTTCGCCGGTGTCGATTTTCACCAGTACCGCCGCGCCCGAGTCCGCTTTATTCACCAACACGCCGTCGCGCAGTTTGGTGTACATAGTGTACTGATCGAACTTATCGATGCTGAGCTGCACCGTCGGCGGCTGTTTTGGCGGCTCATAGTTGATCATTGCAATGATGTTGCCGTGGGCATCCTGCCGATACTTCTCCTCGCCCGGCGTGCCTTGCAGTACCTTATCGTAGCCTTTTTCCAGCCCGTTCAGGCCGGTATTGTCAGCGCCAACGATGCCGATTAGCGGCGCGGTTGCTTCGCTCATCGGATAAAAACGGCTGTCATCATAAACGGTTGAGATCCCGGTCAGATGCAGTTTGGCAATGTCTTTCGCAATACCCAGCTCAATCTTATGCCCCAGGTACAAGAAGCGCCGATTGGGGTTAGCCTTGATTTGCCGGGCAATTTCTTCGGGACGCTGATCGAGCGCGTTAGCCAGATATTCCCATTTCGCGCTGGTAAAATCGGGATTTGCTTCCAGCACGCGCTGCGGATCGGCAATGATATCGCGCGACGGCACGCTTAGCGCCAGCGCTTCGCCGTTTCTGTCCAGCAGCGTGCCGCGATTGGTTGGAATAGTCACCGTACGCAGCGAGCGCTCATCCGCCTGCTTTTCCAGCATAGGATGGTTAATCAGCTGGAGATCCCCTACCCATACCAGCAGCAGAAGCATAGAGGCAAACACGCCAAGGCAAATCAGACGAAAGCGAAAGGGATGAAAAGGCGTTTTTGCCTGGTCTTTAGCCAGTAATTTCTTTAAGCGGGGCATAGCTCTTCTGTTAGCGGATAGCGAATAACTGACCGGGAGTTATACAAAAAATGCGGGGATGATGACAGGAAAACTGTGTTTCAGATCGTGATTGTTGCGCCCGGGTTTAGCGTATAAACAGGTGGAGTTGTGCCGCCTGCGGCAGGCTTCAGGTAAAAAAAACCTGCGCATCTGCGCAGGTCGGTGAAACAAAGTAAAAGCTTTTGATGTTCACCCATCAATACCTCTGGGACGTAAACTGTAGCAACCGCACCAGCCGACCCGCCAGCCTGCATTCGCAACAGTTACCCGCAAAATGTAACCAGCCATGTGATTCTTATGCACTTTTGCACATTTTAAGCTCGCCGCTAAGAGGCCTCGGCAAGTTTTACCCACGGCAAGCGCTGCTTAAACAGGACGTGTGCCGCGCTGTTGCGGCGAGCTCAGAACGGATTTCCCACGCCGTTTTTGGGTTTTACCCGCGGCATATCATTCAGCATGCGTTACCAATATTATGCTTTCGCGTCATCAACGGCGGCCTTATGGATTTCCACCAGGCAGCTCATGGCGTTTGGCCCTTGCGTCAGCGATGAGGTGCCGATATCCAGCGTCAGCACGTTAGGATTGCCCGCGCGATCGAACGGTTGCCAGGCCTTACCGAAGCCCGGATCGAACCACGCTCCGGTGGCAATCAGGACCACGCGGCGGCTAACGCCGTCCGTAAGCCGAACGCCCGCCAGCATGCGGCCACGCTCGTTGCTGACCTCAATAACATCGCCATCGGCAATGCCTCGCGGGCTGGCATCGTCCGGATGCATCCACAAGGTTTCACGTCCGGCGGTTTTGCTGGCCTGCACGGAGGGCGTAGCGTCCATCTGGCTATGCAACCTGTCGCCAGGCTGAATAGAGATCATATGCAGCGGAAAGCGCTGGCTTAGTTCCGCGCCCAGCCACTCTTGCGGCGGCTGCCACTCGGGATGCGGCGCAAAATCTTCCAGCCCGAAACCGCCGATGGTTTCGCTAAACAGTTCAATTTTGCCGCTGGCGGTCTGGATCGGATTCTTCAGCGGATCCTGGCGAAAATCCTCCATAAAAATAAACGGTTTTCCGCCTTCCGGTACTTCTGCGTAACCTTGTTCCCAGAAGGTCTGGAACTCTGGCCAGTCAATGCCCTTACGCTGATGCGCAACCGCACACTGCTGATAAAGATGTTCGATCCACTGCATCTCGTTGCGATTTTCAGTGAAGGCCTCGCGGTAGCCCAGCCGATCGGCCAGATCGGCAAAAATATCAAAGTCGTTACGGGCCTGATGCTGCGGCCTGATGGCCTGATGCATAGCCAGCACAAAGCGGTCACGGGAAGAGCCGCCAATGTCGTTGCGTTCCAGCGTGGTGGTGACCGGCAGCACAATATCGGCCATCTGCGCGGCAGGCGTCCAGACGATGTCCTGTACGACAACGGTACCGGGCTTCTGCCAGCCTTCGACCAGGCGATTAAGCTGCTGGTGATGATGAAAAGGATTGCCGCCAGCCCAGTGGATAAGATGGATATCGGGATAGGTATGCGTTTCGCCCTGGAAAGCGTAAGGCTGGCCGGGATTCAACAGCATATCGCTGATGCGCGCGACCGGGATAGCGCGATCGGCAATCGGATTTACCCCGGTCGACATTAGCGGCGCTGGCCCTTCAATACGCGGATTGCCAACGCTGTTCATCGAACCGTGTCCAAAAGAGAAACCGGCGCCCGGCAGGCCCGGCTGCCCCAGCATGGACGAAAGTGCAATCATCATCCAGTAAGGCTGCTCGCCACGGTGCGCGCGCTGAACAGAATAGGAGCTGGTGATAAAACTCCGCTTGCCGATCAGCTGTTTAGCCAGCTGCTCAATACGCTGTGCCGGGATGCCGGTGATATCGCTGGCCCAGCGCGGCGTCTTCGCTACACCGTCGCTTTCACCCAACAGATAGCTGCGCAGCTGCGGATAGCCGACGCAGTGTGAAGCCAAGAAATCCCGATCGGCTGCGTCCAGTCGCTCTGTCTCGAAGCCCAGCGCCAGCATCAGCGCCACGTCGGTGTTGGGCCGAATCGGAATCCACTCGGCGTTAACGAACTCCGGACAGTCATCGCGCATCGGGCTGATATTGATGATCGGCGTGCCCTTCGCTGCCAGCTCCAGCAGCGCAGGTTTCAGGCTGTGCTCGCCAGCGCCGCCGGAAGCTACCTGACCATTTTTTAGCGCCAGGCCACCAAAGGCCAGGAAGATCTCGCAGTGTTTGACCACGTCGGGCCAGTCGGTGACGCGTCCGGTCAGCGGCATATAGGTGCCGATGATATAAGGCAGAAAAAACTGCGCCGCTCCCCAGCTGTAGTTACCCAACTGATCCACGCCGCCGCCGCCGGTGAAGTAAAAACGGCGGACGAGCGTTCGCGCATGGTTGACGCGTCCTGCCGATGACCAGCCATAGGAGCCATTAAAAATGCCGGAAGCGCCGTAGCGATCGCGCACGCGGCGGTTCTCTTCCGCCACCAGATCCAGCGCGGTTTCCCAGTCGACGGCGACAAAGTCTTCTCTTCCGCGCAGCGTGCGATCGCTTTTTTCACGCGATTTAAGCCAGGAACGGCGCACCATCGGCTGGCGAATGCGCTTGTCGGAATAAACCAGTTCCGGGATGGTATTCAGCATGGGTGAAGGATCGCGGTCGGCAAAGAAAGGCTCGCAGCGCAGCAGCCTGCCGTTTTCTACCACGGCGGTGAAGGCGCCCCAGTGGGCAAGGTGCGGCACTTTTTTAATGGTCATGAATGATTCCGGCTGGTGTTATCTTTTCTGGCAACCAGATTACCATTTTTTTCGCGCGCCGTTGAATCCCCCTCCTGGTGGCTGGATCGCCAATCAATTAACGGCTTTGCGACGGCGGCTACATTCTGTGTGCTTGAAGTAACAGGAAATTTCCGCAACACTTAGCGCAATGTAAACGTTTACCCTGGAAGGTTTTGGAACTATGGCCACCATTAAGGATGTTGCCAGGCTTGCGGGCGTTTCCGTTGCCACGGTTTCCCGCGTGATTAATCATTCGCCCAAGGCGAGCGAGGCTTCCCGACTTGCCGTCAACAGCGCGATGGCTGAGCTGCAGTATCATCCCAATGCCAATGCGCGCGCGCTGGCGCAGCAGTCCACGGAAACCATGGGGCTGGTGGTGGGCGATGTTTCCGATCCCTTTTTTGGCGCGCTGGTCAAAGCCGTGGAGCAGGTCGCCTACCGCACCGGCAACTTTTTACTGATCGGCAACGGCTATCACAACGAGCAAAAAGAACGTCAGGCCATTGAGCAGCTTATTCGCCATCGCTGCGGCGCGCTGGTGGTCCATACTAAAAAAATTCCCGATGCCGATCTGATTCCGCTAATGGAGCAAATCCCCGGTATGGTGCTGATCAACCGCACGCTACCCGGCTTTGGGAAACGCTGTATTGCGCTGGATGACCGTTATGGTGCCTGGCTGGCGACCCGTCATCTGATTCAGCAAGGTCATCACAATATCGCTTTTATCTGCTCAACCCATTCCATTTCCGACGCGGAAGATCGTCTGCAAGGCTATTACGATGCGCTGAGAGAGCACGACCTGCCCTGCAACGATCGGCTGGTGGCCTTTGGCGAACCGGATGAAACCGGCGGCGAACAGGCGATGACGGAACTGCTGGGACGCGGCAAGCCTTTCACTGCCGTAGCCTGCTATAACGACTCAATGGCGGCAGGATCGCTGGCGGTGCTGAGCGATAACGGCGTGCGCGTGCCGGAAGAGATGTCGCTGATTGGTTTTGATGATGTGCTGGTGTCGCGCTACGTGCGTCCAAGGCTGACGACGGTGCGTTACCCTATCGTGACCATGGCGCAGCAGGCAGCGGAGCTGGCGTTAGCGCTGGCGAATAACCAGCCGCTGCCTGAGGTGACCAATATGTTTAGCCCGACGCTGGTGCGCCGTCATTCGGTGGGCTCGCCGGACTAAATTTCCAGCGCCAGCAGTTCCTGCACGGTTTGCGCACGACGGATCTGACGCGGCTGGCCGTTTTCAAACAGCACTTCCGGCAGCAGCGGACGGCTATTGTAGTTGGACGACATAGAAGCCCCGTAAGCGCCGGTATCGTGGAAAACCAGATAGTCGCCGGGCTTCACGGCCGGCAGGGCGCGGGTCTCAAC
>Ga0153980_1000089_pt1 | contig 57876 bp, 47 predicted proteins | sample TSGA064MetaG_FD_104722 | JGI IMG/M metagenome (GOLD analysis project Ga0153980, IMG submission 104722) | Attine ant fungus gardens microbial communities from Georgia, USA - TSGA064 MetaG | ecosystem: Host-associated > Fungi > Mycelium > Unclassified | place: USA: Georgia, Magnolia Springs State... | reverse complement strand
GAAAGTGTAGACGTTTTAAACAGTCGACTTTCATCATCCGGCACGCTTAGCCAGCCTCATCTATACTTTTTTCAGACGATAGGTTCTTAACCCAATCAAGGAGTGACTGATGGCGAAAATTTTAGTGCTGTATTATTCAATGTATGGTCATGTAGAAACGATGGCCAATGCCGTAGCGGAAGGCGCTCGTCGCGTCAGCGGTGCAGAAGTTACCATCAAGCGCGTGCCGGAAACCATGGACGCCGATCGCTTTGCCCAGGTCGGCGGCAAAACGCAGCAGGCCGCGGCCGAAGCAACGCCTGACGAACTGCCCCAGTACGATGCCATTCTGTTTGGTACGCCAACCCGTTTTGGCAATATGTCCGGACAGATGCGTACCTTCCTCGATCGTACCGGCGGCCTGTGGGCATCGGGCGCGCTCTACGGCAAGCTGGCCAGCGTTTTCTCCTCTACCGGCACCGGCGGCGGCCAGGAACAGACGATTACCTCAACCTGGACTACACTTGCCCATCACGGCATGGTTATCGTGCCGATTGGCTACGGCACCAAAGAGCTGTTTGATATCTCGCAGGTTCGCGGCGGCACGCCGTATGGCGCTACCACGCTTGCGGGCGGTGACGGATCGCGCCAGCCAACCGAAGACGAACTTAATATCGCCCGTTTCCAGGGTGAACATGTCGCTGGACTGGCGGTAAAACTACACGGATAAACTCAACTCACAGGAGAGTATTATGGCAACGCAACAATCGAAAGAACATCGCGTGGGTGAATGGGCAAGTATTCGTTCCACCTCACCGGAAATTGCTGAAGCCATTTTTGAAGTGGCCAATTATGATGAAAAGCTTGCTGAAGGCATCTGGGAACAGCAAGGCAATGACGAAGTGCTGCTGCGCGCTTTTGAAAAAACCGACCAGGACGTGCTGACCTGGGACAACAAAACGGTTGAGCGTAAAAACGTCTAGCGTTTAAGCGATTGAATGGGCGGACTATCCCGCCCGTTCATACTCCCGTCTCTTTTCTGTCAAATCCCTAAATTGTCTACTACGCTTATTCTCACCATTTCGCCTGACGGCCCAGAGAAGGAGCTAACATGTCATATAAGACAATTAATCCCGCAAATAATGAAACCATTAAATCCTGGCCAGATCATAACGATCAGCAGGTAGAAGCGGCGCTTAAAACCGCTGACGATCTTTATCACTCTTCATGGTCCAAAGGCCCAATTCAGCCACGCCTGCAGGTGTTAAAAAAGCTGGCCGAGCTGATCGAAGGCCGGGTTGATGAACTGGCGAAGGTCGCCAGCATTGAAATGGGCAAGCTAATCAACCAAAGCCGCGGCGAAGTAAAGCTTTGCGCGCAGATAGCCCGCTACTACGCAGAGAATGCAGAGCGTTTTCTGGCACCTAAATCTTATCCCAGCGAGCTTGGCGAAGCCTGGGTAGAAAACCATCCGATTGGCGTGCTGGTTGCGGTTGAGCCCTGGAACTTTCCTTACTATCAGCTGATGCGCGTGCTGGCACCGAACCTGGCTGCCGGTAACCCGGTACTGGCGAAGCATGCGGCCAACGTTCCCCACTGCGCTACGCTGTTTGAAGAGCTGGTTACCGAAGCGGGCGCGCCAAAAGGTGCCTGGACCAATCTTTTCGTCAGCAACGAGCAGATTGCCACGCTGATTGCCGACGACCGCGTGCAGGGCGCAGCACTGACCGGCTCAGAACGCGCCGGTAGCGCTGTTGCGCAGCAGGCCGGCAAATACCTGAAAAAGACCACGCTTGAACTGGGTGGTAATGACGTCTTTGTGGTGCTGGACGACTGCGACCTGGAAAAAGCGGTTAAGGCTGGCGTCGGCGCACGTCTGAGCAACTGTGGTCAGGTTTGTACGGCGGCAAAACGCTTTATCGTGCAGGAAAAAGTGGCCGATGCCTTTATTGAAAAATTCACTCAGGCCTTCCGTGAAGTGAAAATTGGCGATCCGCTGGATGAAAGCACCACGCTTGGCCCGCTCTCTTCCGCTAACGCACGCGATACGCTGGTTAAACAGGTTGAAAACGCGGTGGCTAAAGGTGCCAGACTGCATCTTGGCGGTAAAGCAATTGCCGGCGAAGGCTGTTTTTATGAGCCGACCATTCTTTCCGGTATTACGCGTGATAATCCCGCTTATTTTGAAGAGTTCTTTGGCCCGGTAGCGCAAATCTACGTGGTAAAAGATGATGATGAAGTGGTGAAGCTGGCCAACGATTCACATTATGGCCTTGGCGGTTCGGTCTTTACCGGCGATATTGCCCGCGGCAAAACGCTGGCATCACGAATCGAAACCGGTATGGTCTATATCAATTCCGCGAGCGATACGGCACCAGAACTGCCGTTCGGCGGCGTGAAGCGTTCTGGCTACGGTCGCGAGCTTTCCGACCTGGGGATCAAAGAGTTTGTGAACCAGAAGCTGGTGGTTGTCAGTAAAGGCTAAGCGCATAGTCAGCCGTTGCGACGGCGGCCCTGCCGGGCCGCCTGAACGGCAAGCTTAAAAACCAGAGACCGACAATGTCGGTCTCTTTTTTTGCGCTATGAGGAAGGTTGGTTCGCCTGCTGCGCTGGCTCAGGCTGCTTTTCTTTGTTTGACTTGTCGGTACCTTGCTCTGCTTCGGCCGCTGACTTATCGGCAGCAGCGCTGTCGGCAGGTTGATCGGTAGCAGCTTTGTCAGTCGCATTGTTGGCAGACTTATCGGTAGCAGCTTTGTCAGCCGCATTGTTGGCAGACTTTTCGGTAGCAGCTTTGCCAGCCGCATTGTTGGCAGACTTTTCGGTAGCAGCTTTGTCAGCCGCATTATTGGCAGACTTATCGGTAGCAGCCTTATCTTTAGCTGCTTTATCGGCGGCGGCCTTCGCTTTTTCTGCCTTAGCTTTATCGGCGGCCTTGTCAGCAACAGCTTTCGCTTTTTCCGCCCTCTCTTTGTCAGCCGCGGCCTTATCAGCGGCCGCTTTGTCCGCAGCTGCCTTATCGGCAGACGCTTTCGCTTTATCTGCTTTGCCTTTATCGGCAGCCGCTTTATCAGCAGCAGCCTTGTCTGCGGCAGCTTTATCCGCACTGGCTTTTGCCTGCGCGGCCTTATCGGCGGCTGCTTTATCCGCAGCGGCCTTATCGCTGTTGGCCGTCGCCTGCGCCGCCGCCATTGGCGTGCCGGCAATGGCTTTATTCAGCACCTGCGTAAACTGATCCCACGGGCAGAAACCGTTGGCGTCCGTCTGGCAGCCGTTCATCTGCAGGGTTACGCGTTTTGGCGGCGTATCCAGCGACAGCGGCGTAGCGTTTCGTAGTTGCTCGCTGCTCTGGTAAACGTATTCCACTTTTACCAGTTCCTGGTTGTTTTTCTTGTCGTGCCAGCGCTGGAACTGAATCATCCCGCCAATTGGCGTTTGTTCGTTCTGGTCAGGCAGCGTATAGGCTTTAAAATCAAGCGCGGTCAGCAGTGAGGCGATATTGGAATCATGGCCGACCATTAGCGTGACTTTTGGCGCGCTGGCTTTATCTTCATCCACCAGCATGCTGCGGATGTAGTCGACCAGCGGCGCAGCAACATCGCGTGCCACTTCCGGAGAAGTAAACAGCGTATTCTGATAGGCATTTTTAATTGCCGACAGTTCTTGCCACTGCTCCGGGGTTTTGATTTGTCCCCAGGCTACCTGGTCAGCCGGCATCCCTTCGTAATACTGCAGGGTAAACGCATCAACCAGCGAGTTACCGATTTTCAGCGGGCCGGACACCGTTGGCTCTTTACCATTTTCCGCAAAAAACTTGTTCTGGTTATTGCTGCTAAGATCGCACTGTTTTTTGCCGTCGCAGGCCGGTGAATTTTTGTAATCGATGATTTTTTCCAGGCGCTGGAAGGCAGGCTTTAACGTCAGCTTTTCGGCCGTGCTGTTCATCGCCGTCAGCGCCTGTTTATTAAAGGCTTCGCTGCCGTCGGTAATGACCGGGTTGAACACCGGATCCATCGTGCCCATTTCATCCTGATGGGAAACCGGCACGTCACAGCCAGGGAAAGCGCCAGTAATAAAGAACTGGGCGGTGGCTACGGTGCGTTGCAGGCTGTTGGCATAGGCATAAACTTCATCGCTGCCCGGACATTCGTTATCTTTTATTAATCCCTGCTGCGCCAGCCATTCGCGAGTGTAGCGCCCCATATAGACTTCCAGCACGCCGCCTTTCGTCGTCAGCTGACCACCCGGCACGTCCCACTGCGGCCATTTTTTCTTCGTGGACTGTGCCAGAACGCTGCCGTTGTCAGCGAGCGGTGCCCGAAGATTGTGACGACTCATCATTAACACTTGTTCAAGCTGATAATTGTCATCGGCGGCATAAGCAGACAGGCCAGAAAGCGCCGAACAGACTGCCAGTGTGCAGAGACTATACTTTTTAATCATGTGTTTTTTCCATTGATTCAAGGGGTAAATCACCCGATCAGAAAGACGATGCGCCTGGTAAAGGCTGGCGACAAGGAAGCGGTTCGCCGCAGCGCGGCAGGAATAAATGGGCCGAATCCGGGCATCAGTCAGTTGTGTTGAGAATATAGCAGACTATCGCTTTTGCCGTTATGGCGCATCAGGAGATTGAAAAGAAAAGGGATGTTTTTTGCAAGGACGCTGGTTTTATCGCCGGACGCCGCTTCAGATCGTAGAAAGCAAAACGGGCCAGCAATCGCTGACCCGTTGAATTTGATGGCGGAGGAGGAGAGATTCGAACTCTCGAACGGTTTCCCGTCGCCGGTTTTCAAGACCGGTGCCTTCAGCCACTCGGCCACCCCTCCGCACTTTTATCCTTTGCACTTGCTGTGCAACTGATGGCGCGCAGTATAGGGGAAAGGGTTCAGGCTGCCAAGCATTATTTTCGCTATTTTGTTGAATTTATATGCTTTTAATCACTTTTTCTTTGCCGGACGAAAAACAAACTGAATACGATGAAAAAGAAAACAGGATTTTATAGCGAGGGGGAAAATCACGCAAAAGGTACAAGCAGAACACGGAACACGGAACACGGAACACAGAAAGCAGAAAGCAGAAAGCAGAAAGCAGAAAGCAGAAAGCAAAAAGCAAAAAGTAAAAAGTAAAAAGCAGGAACAGGAACAGGAACAGGAACAGGAACAGGAACAGGAACAGGAACAGGAACAGGAACAGGAACAGGAACAGGAACAGGAACAGGAACAGGAACAGAAGCATGAGCCAGGAAGCAGGAAGCAGGAAGCAGGAAGCAGGAAGCAGGAAGCAGGAAGCAGGAAGCAGGAAGCAGGAAGCAGGAAGCAGGAAGCAGGAAGCAGGAAGCAGCTTAAATCTTATAAGGCAGAAAGCAAAACGGGCCAGCTTTCGCTGACCCGTTAAATTTGATGGCGGAGGAGGAGAGATTCGAACTCTCGAACGGTTTCCCGTCGCCGGTTTTCAAGACCGGTGCCTTCAGCCACTCGGCCACCCCTCCGCAATGAGCCGAACTATAAACATCCTCCGTGCCGTTGTAAAGCAGGGTCTGGTTCAACTGCCGCAAAAACAGCCAAACCCGGTTTTTTTGTCGTAATAAACGCCAGTTCGCTCACATAATCTCCATGACCACGAGTAAAGAAGGGTAAAACGCCTTCCCGCAATACGAAGCGCTGCTTATTCTCACTGCCATCTGATGACCTTAAGAGGCATTTTTATGGATCGCATCATCTCTACTACCCGGCAAAGCTCGCTGCTTGCCACGCACAAAGTTTTGCGAAATACCTATTTTCTGCTGGGGCTGACGCTGGCGTTCTCGGCCATTACCGCCACGCTAAGCACCGTGTTCGCCCTGCCCGCGCCGGGCCTGATTATTATGCTGGTCGGTTTTTACGGCCTGATGTTTTTGACCTACCGGCTGGCGGATAGCCCTGCCGGCATTCTGGCCGCCTTCGCTTTCACCGGTTTCCTCGGATATTGCCTTGGCCCCATCTTAAACTCGCTGCTGTCGGCGGGAATGGGTGACGTTATCGGTCTGGCTCTGGGCGGCACCGCGCTGGTGTTCTTTTGCTGCTCCGCTTACGTACTCACTACCCGTAAGGATATGTCTTTTCTTGGCGGCATGATGATGGCTGGCTTTGTCGTACTGCTGGTAGCGGTGCTGGCCAATCTCTTTTTGCACATCCCGGCGCTGCACCTGGCGATTAGCGTGATGTTTGTCCTGTTCTCATCCGGCGCCATCCTTTGGGAAACCAGCAACATCATTCACGGCGGCGAAACAAACTATATTCGCGCCACGGTAAGCCTGTATGTTTCTGTCTATAACATCTTTGTTAGCCTGTTAAGTATTCTGGGTATGTCGCGTAACAACTAACAAAATGATTATTGCTTATCCGGCCCCGCGACGCGGGGCTTTTTTATAGCGAAATTGCCAGACTGCATGCCGACGATGTTTTTTGCTAAACTGGCGGCCAACAACAGATAAGAGGCAAAACAGTGTTTTTTGACGGCAAAGAAATTGAACGCGACGCGCAGGGATATCTGCTCAACACTACCGACTGGAGTGAAGCACTGGCTCCGCAACTGGCCGAGGAAGAAGGTATCGTACTGAGCGAAGCCCACTGGGAAGTCGTCCATTTTGTGCGGAACTTCTATCTGGAATTCAATACCTCGCCCGCCGTACGGATGCTGGTTAAGGCGATGGCGAAAAAATATGGCGAGGAGAAAGGTAACAGCCGCTACCTGTTCCGGCTTTTCCCTGAAGGCCCGGCGAAACAGGCCACCAAAATCGCAGGCCTGCCCAAACCGGCAAAATGCCTCTGACTTGCCCTGCCTGTCGGGATAAACAGGGAGCGCTATCGCGTGGTAAAGCCCGTCGGTTCATCGTGAGGCTGAAAAGGCTCCGCTAATACCTTATCAACCCTGGCCGCTTTTGGCCCACCCGCTTTTAGCCAGGCGATAAGCGCTTCTACTTCCTGCTCTTCACCACAGGCCAGCACTTCGACACTGCCATCATCCAGGTTGCGGGCATAGCCTTTTAAGCCGCGCGCCCTGGCTTCCTGCTGCGTGGTATAGCGAAAGCCCACGCCCTGCACTACGCCATGTACCCAGGCTCTTTTACAGATTACCGTCATATTACCTCCACAGAGACAGATTGCATTTTGCTGCCAGGCACCGGACAATAGCGCCTGATTTTCTGACTGTAAGCATAGCAAATATGACTGTTCGTTTAATTCTTGCCAAAGGACGTGAAAAGTCCTTACTTCGTCGTCACCCGTGGGTATTTTCAGGTGCCGTAGCCCGCATGGAAGGGAAAGCCCAACCGGGTGAAACGCTGGACGTTTGTGACAGCCAGGGAAAATGGCTGGCCCGCGCCGCCTGGTCGCCTGCTTCACAAATCCGCGCTCGCGTCTGGAGCTGGGAACAGGATGAGGCAATCGATATCGCCTTCTTTATTAAACGTCTACAGGCGGCGCAGCAGCTGCGTGACTGGCTGGCAGTGCGTGACGATCTGGACAGCTACCGGCTGATTGCCGGCGAGTCCGATGGCCTGCCCGGCGTGACCATCGACCGCTTTGGCAACTTCCTGGTGCTGCAGCTGCTTTCCGCAGGTGCCGAATACCAGCGTGCGGCCCTGATTAGCGCACTGCAAAGCTGCTATCCGGACTGCGCTATCTACGACCGTTCAGATGTGTCGGTACGTAAAAAAGAGGGTCTGGAACTGACGCAGGGCGTAGTTATGGGCGAAACGCCACCAGAACTTCTGCCTATCACCGAGCACGGGATGAAGCTGCTGGTGGATATTCAGACCGGCCACAAAACGGGCTATTACCTCGATCAGCGCGACAGCCGTCTGGCGACCCGACGCTATGCAAAAGAGGGGCGCGTGCTGAACTGCTTTTCCTATACCGGCGGTTTTGCTGTTTCCGCATTAATGGGCGGCTGCCAGCAGGTAATCAGCGTGGATACCTCTCAGGCTGCGCTGGACGTTGCGCGTCAGAACGTAGAGCTGAACGGGCTGGATCTCTCCAGAGCAGAGTTTCTGCGCGATGACGTATTTAAACTGCTGCGTCGCTATCGCGACAGCGGAGAAAAATTCGATCTGATCGTGATGGACCCACCAAAATTTGTCGAGAATAAAAATCAGCTGGCCGGTGCCTGCCGTGGCTATAAAGATATCAATATGCTGGCGATGCAGCTGCTGAATCCTGGCGGTACGCTGCTAACCTTCTCCTGCTCCGGACTGATGCCTACGGAATTATTCCAGAAAATCATCGCGGATGCCGCGTTGGATGCGCAGCGTGATGTACAATTTATAGAGCAGTTCCGTCAGGCGGCCGATCACCCGGTGATCGCCAGCTATCCGGAAGGACTTTACCTGAAAGGTTTTGCCTGCCGCGTACTGTGACTTGAAAACGCTTACCCTGCCCCCATCTCTTTGGCAGGGCTATGTTTCTCAGGAGGTCACAATGATTGCCAGCAAATTTGGGCCTGGCCAGCAGGTGCGGCATAAGCTGCTTGGTTTTTTAGGTGTTGTTGTTGATGTGGATCCGGAGTATTCGTTAGAGGATCCGCAAATAGATGATATTGCCGACAGCGCTTCGCTACGTAATGCTCCCTGGTATCACGTGGTGATGGAAGATGATAACGGCGAAACGGTACATACCTATCTGGCAGAAGCCCAGCTGGGCTGGGAGATCCCGGGTGAACATCCCGAGCATCCCTCCATGGATGAGCTTGCCGCTTCAATCCGCGAACAGCTTCAGGCACCGCGCCTCAGAAACTGACAAAGACCCCGCAACGCGGGGTTTTTTTATTTTTCCAGACCAAGCCGCGGGATCTCTATTTTCGGGCAGCGATCCATTACCACCGTCAAACCTGCATCCGCCGCCAGTACCGCGGCCTGTTCATTGATCACGCCCTGCTGTAGCCACAGCGATTTCGCACCAATAGCGATGGCCTCCTGTGCCACGCCATAGGCCGCTTCCGCATTACGGAAAACATCGACCATATCGACAGGCTCGGGAATCTCTTCCAGCGTTGCATATACTTGCTGGCCTAGCAGCGTTTGTCCGGCAAGCTTAGGGCTAACCGGCGTGACTTTGTACCCTTGCTCCAGCAAATAAGCCATCACGTAATGACTTGCTCTGCCAGGATTGTCGCTGGCCCCTACCAGGGCAATATGCCGGGTGGTAGTTAACACATCTGCAATGACTTTGTTATCCATTATTTTCTCCAGAAAAGTTTGCGTGTCCGGAACACCCGAGATGAACATAACTGATATTTTTGTCCATTACCGCAGAAGATTTAACATGAATAAATATGTAAAAATGTTAATATGCTGTCATACTGAAAGACTTTGATACATTCGCTCTTTTTTAAGTTCCTGCACATCTGGAGAAATAATGAAGCTGGATCTGCTCCTGACAGGGTTGTTGACGATGTGGGTTGCGACAGCGGCTCAGGCAACTACGTTAAAACTTGCACCTGATATGGATTTGCTGGTGCTTGATGGCCATAAAATCTCCGGTTCTTTATTAAAAGGCGCTGACGGCATTGAACTTGAGCGCGGTCAGCATCAGGTTCTTTTCCGGGTGGACAAAAATATTGATGCCTCACCCTGGGTCTCTCCACCACTGATCGTAACCTTTACGGCGTCGACAAAAACTATCGCTATTACGCTGCCTGCCCTGCATACGCTTCAGCAGGCCCGGGCCTTTGCTCGCCATCCTGATTTCAGGCTGCACGATGAACAGGGCAACCAGGTAGAAAGCCAGCACGATCGGCTGGCGACTAACGTCAGCATAAACTTTGAGCAGGCGATGGCTGCCTATAATATGCAGGGCCACCCGGCTTCCGTTCCCCGCTTTGCACAGCCTCATACTACCGGCAATATGGCAGACCATAGCACACTTGATTTTGCCGACAATGCGTATCCGGCAAGCCGCATTCTGCAATTGTGGTATCAGCAGGTTGATTCCGCTACCCGCCAGCGTCTGGTTTTGATCATAAAGGCGTTGCGCACCGGTTAATCGCCAGCCTCTGTTTTTGCTCGTGAAGGCATTGCGCACCGGCTAATCGCCAGCCTCTGGTTTTACTCATAAAGGCGTTGCGCATCGGTTAATCGCCAGCCTCTGGCATCCTGTAACTGGAAACCGTATAGTTGTTTTTTCAATGCGGAACAGGATGTTGTCATGGAACAAACTACCCGAACCCTACGGGATAAAAAACATATTGCGCTGGTCGCGCACGATCACTGTAAAGCTTCGATGATGGAGTGGGTCGACAGCCATAAAGCGCTGTTGCAGCAGCATCTGCTTTACGCCACCGGCACGACCGGTAACCTGATTCAGCGCGCGACCGGCCTGAGTGTAACTGCCATGCTGAGCGGCCCGATGGGCGGCGACCAGCAGGTAGGTGCAATGATTGCCGAAGGTAAAATCGACGTACTGATCTTCTTTTGGGATCCCCTGAACGCGGTGCCGCACGATCCTGATGTCAAAGCACTGTTACGCCTGGCCACGGTGTGGAACATCCCCGTTGCGACCAACCGCTCAACCGCCGATTTTATTATCCATTCTCCGCTGTTTGCTCAGCAGCTTGCCGTTTCCGTTCCCGACTATGAGCGCTATTTGCAGGAGCGACTACAGTAAGCAATCGGGCGTGCTGAGTCAGGGTTTACGTAATACCGGTACGCCCAGGCGTTTAAACTCTGCAACAAAAGCAGAAGGTGAAACGCTGTCGAACAGCAGCCAGACCTGCTGCCTGGCACGCGTTATCGCTACGTAAGCCAGACGACGCTCTTCGGCGTCGGGAAAACTTTCCGGTGGTGGCAGTAAGGCCTGTTCAATAACTGACTCTCTTGCCGCCGCCGGAAAACCGTCCTCTCCGCTACGCAAGCCCGTTAATAACACGTAATCCGCCTGCTGCCCTTTGCTGGCATGGATGGTGGCAAAATCGATATTCAGTCCGGGCCAGCGCGTTTTTGCTTTATTCAACAGGTCAGGCCGTAAATGATGATAGCGCGCCAGTATCAGCACCCGTTCTTCTGGCGTGGCATAACCGCTGATTTTATCCAGTAACGTTTCCAGCTGCGCTTCAGGAAGCAGTGAGATAGCTTTTTTGTTGCCTTTGCTCAGGCTATTCAGGGGTTTTCTTAACTGTTGCGGATTACTCTGCACGAAAGCGTTAGCGATCTCGCCAATCCGCGCGTTAAAACGATACGTAGTATCCAGCACGCAGCGGTCGCCTTCCCCAAAGTAGTGATGAAACGCGGTCGTTAGCGCCATATCGGCACCGTTAAACCGGTAAATAGCCTGCCAGTCGTCACCCACGGCAAAAAGCGAGGTTTGACTATTTTGCTTACGCAGCGCCGTGAGTAATGCGGCCTGCTGCGGAGAGATATCCTGAAACTCATCAACCAGAATATGCTTCCACGGGCTGATAAAACGTCCCTTTTCCAGGATGGCAATGGCCTGATGGATCAGCCCGCTGAAATCGACAGCGCCCTCTTCTTTTAACGCGCTCTTCCAGGTTTTCAGCAGCGGTGCCATGAGTTTAACTCGCTTGCCAAACAGCTCACGAACCTCTTCCGGCGCGGATTCAATCATGGCCGCCTGCGCGCCACCATGCATACGCATCAGTCCCAGCCAGCGATCCAGTCGGCTACCCAGGCGTTTAACCAGCTCGCTATCCTGCCAGTAAACGCCTTCCGCCAGCTCCCAGCCCAGCTCTTCCTGTAACCATTGCCGCCAGCCGTTGGCCTGGGCTTTTTTCTCATTGCACTGCTGTTGCCAGGCTTCGATTAACAGCTGCTGCCTTTGTACGGCATCATTTTCCAGTTGGCTAATCACCGGCATTTTATTGCTGCCTTCGCGAATAATATGCAGCGCCAGCGAGTGAAAGGTGCGCGCAACAACATCGTCATGATTCAGACACTGTTTAAGGCGGTTATTCATCTCTTCAGCCGCTAACCGGCCAAAAGCCAGTGGCAGAATTTGTTCTGCGGTAGCTTGTTTGCGTAACAGCAGCCAGGCTGCGCGGGCCACCAGCACGGCGGTTTTACCGCTACCGGCACCGGCCAGCACCAGCAACGCTTCTTCGCCGTTGATAACTGCCCGGGTTTGCGCCGCGTTCAGAGGCGAGCTTTCTAAGCGGTTAAAAAAATCCGCATACTGCGCCAGCATCTTTTCTGACCACTTTTCATTGCGTTTTTGCCGCTCTGTTTCGCTATTTTCCAGCCAACGCTGGCAGAAATACCAGGCTTCACGACAGTTATCAAAGGTTTCCAGCCGGGCAAGCGGCAGAGGTTGTGATGCGTAAGCGGTCAGGATAGCCTTACGCCAGTCAACGACCTCATTACGTTTTAGCCATTTATCCTGCTGTTCGGCCTCGCGCAGTTTATCTACCTGCTGCTGTAAAACTGCGGCCGCGATCGGGCTCATACTCTGGCTCCAGTTTTGCCAGGCCTGATTGAGGTAGTGATAAAAACGCTGCGTTTCCTGCCATTCGGTACCGTGTAGCCGCACGACCTTTTCATCCGGCAGAGAAAACTCCAGCTCGCCCCAGACCAGCCCACGCTTACAGCGGATTGCTATTAGCTGGTTGAAAGGAATCAGGTATTCGTGTTTTTCACCGCTGACTTCCACGCCTGCCGCGAGCAGGCGAACCCGATTATAGGGGTGCTGTGCCAGATGCTTACCCAGCGATGTTGCTTTCAGTTCCATTAATGGCCTCGGGCTGCGGATAGCTTAATCGCGACAGTTTACCCGGCAAGGGAGTACCGCTCCAGCGCTAAAACACGGTATAATCAACGCATTGACCCTTCTCTTTTTTCGCACCAGGAGGACACTATCTGATGCGTACCGTTTTAAACATTCTGAATTTTTTCATGGGCGGCTTTTTGACCACTATTGGCTGGCTGGTCGCTACGCTGTTAAGCATTATCTTTATTATTACCCTGCCGCTAACCCGTTCCTGTTGGGAAATCACTAAACTTTCTCTATTCCCTTTCGGTAACGAAGCGGTGCACGTTGACGAACTCAATCCCGGCCGGAAAAATATTTTCCTGAATTCTGGCGGCACCTTGCTGAACATTGTCTGGCTGGTTTTTTGCGGCTGGTGGCTCTGCGTGACGCATATTCTGGTTGGTATCGCACAATGCATTACGATTATCGGCATTCCTACCGGCATCGCTCATTTCAAAATTGCTGCCATCGCGCTGTGGCCTGTGGGACGCCGTGTGGTAAGCGTTGAAGTTGCAAAGGCCGCCCGCGAAGCTAACGCCCGTAGCCGGTTTAACTAACTATGCTCTTAACGCTGACGCCACGCCTGCGCCGCTATGCTTATAACAGCGCGCTGCTCTATAACCTGCGGATCTTTTTTGCTCTGGCCGGTACTACAGCCGTGCCGCTATGGCTGGGCCAGATTACCTGGACTATTCCGCTAACGCTGGGTGTGGTGGCCGCAGCGCTGACCGATCTCGACGATCGGCTCAGCGGTCGTTTGCGCAATTTATTGATCACGCTGATCTGTTTTTGCGTGGCGTCAGTGTCTATTGAGCTTCTGTCGCCTTATCCCTGGCTGTTTATTATTGGCCTCGCGCTCTCAACATGGGGATTCATCCTGCTGGGCGCGCTGGGTCAGCGTTATGCCACTATCGCTTTTGGCGCGCTGCTGATTGCCGTTTACACTTTGCTTGGGCTTGGCCTGTTTCAGCAGTGGTACATGCAGCCTGCGCTCCTGCTGTTGGGCGCTGTCTGGTACAACCTGCTGACGCTTATTGGCCACACCCTTTTTCCTGTACGGCCGCTGCAGGAAAATATTGCCCGCTGCTTTGAGGGTCTGGCGCGTTATCTGGAAGCCAAAGCAGGCCTGTTCGATCCCGATATTGAAGAAAACGATGATGGCTCGCTGATTGAGGCCGCGATGACCAACAGCCAGCTGGTTGCCACGCTGAACCAGACAAAAATTTCCATTCAGTCGCGGCTGCGTGGCGACAGGGGGCAGCGAAGCACCCGACGTACGCTGCACTATTACTTTGTGGCGCAGGATATTCACGAGCGCGCCAGCTCTTCCCATGCGCAATACCATGCGCTGCGCAAAGCGTACCGCTACAGCGATATTTTATTCCGTTTTCAGCGGCTGCTAACCATGCAGGCTAAGGCCTGCCAGCAGTTGGCTAACTGCATTTTACTGCGTGAACCCTGGCAGCATGATACGCGTTTTGAACGTGCATTTGTTCATTTACAGGCCGCACTGGATCGTATCACTAAGGCGCAGCCAGCCAGCGGTGAAATCAAAGCAATGCACTATTTGCTGCACAACCTGAAGGCAATAGACGCGCAGCTGGCGACGATTGAGTCCGAGCAGGTATTACAGGATAACAGCGATGGCCGCCTTTCCAGCGAAGGCCTGACTGGCTGGGCCGATATTCGCCTGCGCCTGAGCCGCCATTTATCACCGCAGTCGCCGCTTTTTCGCCACGCCGTACGCATGTCGTTACTGCTGTGTACCGGTTACGCTTTTATCAAGCTGACCGGGCTTGAACATGGCTACTGGATATTGTTGACCAGCCTGTTTGTCTGCCAGCCCAACTACAACGCCACAAAGCGCAGGCTGGCCTTGCGTATTGCCGGTACGGTCGTCGGCATTATGATCGGCTTGCCGCTGCTCTGGCTGGTGCCTTCCGTGGAAGGCCAGCTTGTGCTGATTGTGCTGAGCGGCGTACTGTTTTTTGCTTTCCGTCAGTCGCAATATGCTACCGCCACGCTATTTATTACCTTGCTGGTGCTGTGCTGCTTTAACCTGCTCGGTGAAGGTTTTGAGGTCGCGCTGCCGCGTATTATCGATACGCTGTTGGGCTGCGGCATCGCCTGGCTGGCCGTGGCTTTTATCTGGCCCGACTGGCGCTTCCGCCGTCTTTCTGCCGTGGCGGAGCGTACGCTAAACGCCAACTGTCGCTACCTGGACGCTATCCTTGTGCAGTATCACCAGGGTAAAGATAACCGGCTGGATTACCGCGTAGCACGCCGCGATGCCCATAATGGCGATGCGGAACTTGCCTCCGTGGTTTCAAATATTTCAGCAGAGAAAAATACCGGGACCAGCCTGCGAGAAGATGCTTTTCGCCTGCTGTGCCTTAACCATTCCTTTCTCAGCTACATCTCGGCCCTGGGCGCGCACCGTGAAAAAATGACCAGCCAGCCAATTCTGCAGTTGATGGACGACGCGGTCTGCTACGTTGATGACGTACTGCACGTTGATATCGTAGACGACAGTAAGGCTGCCAGACTGCTGGATAATCTGTCTGTACGTCTGGCCGAGGCCGAGGCCGCGCCGGAAACGAAAGAACCGCTGGTATTGCAGCAAGTTGGCCTGCTGGTCGCGCTGCTGCCGGAAATAGCCCGGCTTAAGAAAAAACTCTCTGCGGCTTAAGGTTTTTGCTGCCTGGCCACCTGACGCCGCATCGTTTCTTTGTACCACCGCCGAAGTTCTGTTTTGATATGTTCCGGCAGCGCTTCATGATGATGCCCTGTAATAGCGCCTTCGAGCGCAAACAGAATATTAATGCCGACATTTTTATTACTGGCGTACAGCTTAAGCCAGCAGCGTCTGGCCCCCTCTTGCTTGAGCCTGGCAATGGTGCTGATGCCTACCTGCCTTAGCAACATTTCCAGCTTTCCGGTCAGGTTAGGCAAATCTTTTAAACGCTGATTTTGTTGCTGCCGGGCTTTCTGCTCACGTGCGCCCTGCAGGCAAAGCCTGGAAAGCGCCAGAAGCTGTTCGTTCTCTTTCCATAAAGGCTCGTCAACGCGATAGTAGTCCAGCGCGACCGGCACGCCTCTTTTATTGAAGTGCAAAGGTTTCATTTTCCGCTCGGTCAGATAGGGCTTCACCTGCTCGCAAGCGCGCAGATAGAGTTCTCCTTCTGCCACCAGGGCAAAAACAACGTTATCGACAGACAGACTGTAGCCGCCGAACTGGCTACGACTGTCAATATCGCCCAGTTCTGCAAGCTGACATTTGGCTTTGGCAATCTGCGTTTTTGAGTCACACATAGTTCTCTCCTTCCAGATAAATGATGCCTTCCCGTGGCGTTTGCTCTGGAAAAGAAAGGTATGCAATCACCGTTACAGGTTCAATTAATAATTGCCGTGTCGGTCGCCTGGATTGTGATTTTGCGAGGCGTTTTCAAAAAATAAGGTTGATCTTTATGCATTACCCTTATACTGTATATCCATACAGTGACCTGCGAGCAAAGCCAATATGCATACTCATTCCATGAAATCTCTTTTTGCTAATCGCCGTTTTCAACAGGCTTCAGCCTGTGCCGCATCGACAACAAACGAAGCTACTGGCCTTATCAGCGAACTGATTTACAGTGAGAATCAGCCAGGCATGACGCAAATGCTGCTTTTACCTCTACTGCAACAGCTCGGCACCCAGTCACGCTGGCAGCTTTGGCTGACGCCACAGCAAAAACTAAGTCGTAGCTGGCTTGCGCAATCCGGCCTGCCGCTGGATAAAGTTATGCAGGTTCAGGGAACAGCGGCCATTAATACGCTGGAAGCGATGATAAAGGCCCTGCAAACAGGAAACTACAGCGTAGTGCTCGGCTGGCTGCCGGAGGAATTGTCATCAGACGATCGGCAACGACTGCATAATGCTGCTCTTTGTGGCCAGGCCCTGGGGTTAATTATGCGCCCGGATCCGATCGAAATGGCGACCTCCAGACCCTTTAATGGCTTAAAGATTCACTCAAGTTTGTATCATTAAGTAAAAATAAGAGTTTTCCCATCATAAACTTCTTCGCCGGGCCTGATAAGCGTCTGATTATGCTATGACCCGGCGTGACAATGGTTTAGCCCTCTTTTCCCCCTCCTGTATTCCGTCCCTCACATAAGTTAAATATGTAAATTTGTGTCTAAACCTCCGTTTTTTTTCAGGCCTCCTTCACATCTTACTTGTAACTTTGCTGGTACGTTGTAGACTTTACGTCGCCAGGGTGCTCAATAATCTCCCTTTTTTGGATGAGTCATAATCGAGCGTCATAACCCGGCGAAGGATTAATCAAAGAGCTAATGAAAGCTCATTGCCTATTTGGATGATAACGAGGCGCAAAAATGAAAAAGACAGCTATCGCAATTGCAGTGGCACTGGCTGGCTTCGCTACCGTAGCGCAGGCCGCCCCTAAAGATGACACCTGGTACGCCGGTGCGAAACTGGGCTGGTCTCAGTACCACGACACTGGTTACTACGGTAACGGTTATGCAAACAACGACGGTCCAACTCACGAAAGCCAGCTGGGCGCTGGTGCGTTCGGTGGTTACCAGGCTAACCAATACCTGGGCTTCGAGCTGGGTTATGACTGGCTGGGCCGTATGCCTTACAAAGGCAATGTCGTAAATGGCGCATATAAAGCACAGGGCGTTCAGCTGGCTGCTAAACTGAGCTACCCAATCTATGACGATCTGGACGTGTACACCCGTCTGGGCGGCATGGTATGGCGCGCAGACTCTAAGCAGAACAACAACGGCAACCGCATCAGCGACCACGACACCGGCGTTTCTCCGCTGGCAGCAGTGGGCCTTGAGTATGCTGTGACCAAAAACTGGGCTACCCGCCTGGATTACCAGTGGGTGAACAACATCGGTGATGCAAACACCGTTGGTACTCGTCCAGACAACGCCATGCTGAGCGTAGGTGTTTCCTACCGCTTCGGTCAGGATGAAGCAGCTCCAGCACCGGCTCCGGCTCCAGCGCCAGCGCCAGTTGTTGAAACCAAGCGTTTCACCCTGAAATCAGACGTTCTGTTCACCTTCAACAAGGCGACTCTGAAGCCTGAAGGCCAGCAGGCTCTGGATCAGCTGTACACCCAGCTGAGCTCTCTGGATCCGAAAGACGGCAGCGTTGTTGTTCTGGGCTTCACCGACCGTATCGGTTCTGACCAGTACAACCAGAAACTGTCCGAGAAACGTGCTCAGTCCGTTGTTGACTACCTCGTTTCTAAAGGCATCCCTTCTAACAAGATCTCTGCACGTGGCATGGGTGAATCTAACCCAGTTACCGGCAACACCTGTGACAGCGTGAAAGGCCGTAAAGCCCTGATCGAATGTCTGGGTCCAGACCGTCGTGTAGAAATTCAGGTTAAAGGCATCAAAGACGTTGTAACTCAGCCTCAGGGTTAAGTTTGACGCTTTGATAAAAAACCCCGCTTCGGCGGGGTTTTTTGTATGCGATCTTCAGCAATTTGCTCTCTGATGCTGAATGATAAAAACGAGAAGGCTGACGCCTGATGTTGTTTATCCCTTCAACTGGCCGTTAATTTTCCTGAAAACCTGCTTAGTCCGCCTTGCCCAGAATAGCCTGTAAGTCCTGTTTTAATGAGGACATCTGGCTGGCATACTTCTCTTTATGTTCAGCGTCTTCAATCAGCTGCACAATGGTTTCCGACAGCGTACTGTGACGCCGCTGCGCCAGCGCGGCCAGCCTCTGCCAGACCAGATATTCCAGATCGATAGATTTCTTGCGCGTATGCTGATGCTCGGCGTTAAAATGCCGCTTGCGGCGTGCACGAATACTTTGCTTCATGCGGTTTTCAAGCGCCGGATTAATATGTCGGCTAATCCACGTCAGCACTTCTGTCGGTCGATTTTCCATCGCGAGTAGCTCACCAACAGCAACCTGCGCCGCGCTTCGTTCCAGATAACGCGTGATCGCTTCGCCTTCCCGATGTTTTTTCACCAGATAGGCCCACTTCCATCCGCTTTCAAGGTTTTCCAGTTGCTGATATTTCATCGCAATCTCATGCTAAGTCTGTATCTTATTCAGGATAACAGTTTTTTTCACCGAGCCGCACGGAAAACCAGAGCCAACTCGCAAATGCTGTTTATCAGTGCCTGAAATGGATCTGCGCAATGCTTAACAGGCTGAAATCTTGTATAATGCCGCATTACTCATTTCAAAAAAATACGATAACTTTGACCAACAACCAACTTGAATGGCGTGCCCTGCAGCCCGATACCGACAGCGTTCAGCCGCTTTTTTCTGAGCTTCCCGATGACTCCTGTTATTTTGCCGTCGTGCAGTCTCGCCTGTTCAGCACCCTTAGCCTGCTGCTGGAAAGCCCGGCAAGGCTGCCGCTCATGCTGGTGAAAACACCTGAGCACGTGCAGTATCAGTCGCTGCTGCAGGATGTCGTTGCGGGTTTTACCGAAGAAAGCCCCGCGCTTTATGGCGGTCATTATCATATTGAAGGCGCGAAAATCAGCTGGCGTCCCGCCGAGTCAGAGCAGGACAATTTTGCGAGTACGGGCGGCGTTCACTTTGCCGACTGGACAGAAGCAGAGCAGCTGTTCGGTTGTTTTCGTCAGTATCATAATGCGTTCACGCTGGAGCCGGGTCTGGTACATCAGGCCAACGGCGGCACGCTGATCCTTTCACTCCGTGCTCTGCTTGCTCAACCGCTGCTGTGGCTGCGCCTGAAGCAGATTCTGACGACCGGCCAGTTCAGCTGGCATTCGCCTGACGAAGCGCGGCCGCTGCCGGTTTCCGTGCCGCCGATGCCCATGCATTTCCGGCTCATTCTGACCGGCGAGCGCGATGCGCTGGCGGATTTTCAGGAGATGGAGCCGGAGCTGGTCTCGCTGGCCTTCTATTCTGAATTTGAAGAAAACATTCAGATTGTTGATGAAGAAGCTTTTAGCCTGTGGATCAAGTGGGCGCGTTCGGTAGCCGCCGATGAAGAAATCGTTATCGCGGACAATCTCTGGCCGGTGCTGATGCGCGAAGCGGTACGCTATACCGGCGATCAGGATACGCTGCCGCTTTGCCCCGTCTGGCTTTCCCGCCAGTTCCAGGACGCGCTGGCCCACAGCGATGATAACGTTATCTCTGGCGAACATCTTCAGGCCGCGCTGGAAAGTCGGGAATGGCGTGAAGGCTTCCTTGCCGAGCGTATTCGCGATGAAATTCTGCTGGAGCAAATCCTGATTGAAACCGAAGGCGAAATGATTGGTCAGATCAACGCCCTCTCGGTTATTGAGTTTCCGGGACATCCACGCGCCTTTGGTGAACCTTCACGTATCAGCTGCGTCGTACACGTTGGCGACGGCGAGTTCCATGACGTAGAGCGCAAAGCCGAGCTGGGCGGTAATATTCATGCTAAAGGCATGATGATTATGCAGGCCTGGCTAATAGCTGAGCTGGAGCTGGAGCAGCAGCTCCCCTTCTCCGCCTCGGTGGTTTTTGAGCAATCCTATTCCGAAGTGGATGGCGACAGCGCCTCTCTGGCTGAACTTTGCGCCCTGATCAGCGCACTGGCTAATCAGCCGATTACGCAGCAAATAGCGGTAACCGGCTCCGTCGACCAGTTTGGTCGGGTGCAGCCTGTAGGCGGCCTTAACGAGAAAATCGAAGGCTTTTTCCATATTTGTCATCAGCGTACGCTTAACGGTAGCCAGGGCGTGATTATTCCGGCCGCCAACGTTCGCCATCTTTCTCTGCAGCAGGAAGTGGTGGATGCGGTAAAAGAAGGGAAATTCCATATCTGGGCAGTGGAAAGCGTAGAAGAAGCGCTGCCTTTGCTGACAACAGTCGAGTGGGATAAAGAAGACGCGCCTTGCCTGTTAAGAACGATACAGGAACGCATAGCGCAGATAAACCAGCACGAAGGCCGACAACGCCCGTGGCCGCTGCGCTGGCTAAACTGGTTTAACCAGAGCTAATCGGGCTTGCTCAGCTTACAGCTGTAAGCTAACCTTCGTGCTTCATTAAAATAAGGCTTATTGAAAACATGGTAGATAAACGCAAATCCTACACCAAAGAAGATCTGATTGCCTCTGGCCGCAGTGAACTGTTCGGTGCCGAAGGCCCGCCGTTACCGTCAGGAAACATGCTGATGATGGATCGCGTGGTTGAGATGAATGAGGATGGCGGCAAATACGGCAAAGGCTTTGTCGAGGCCGAGCTGGATATCAATCCGGATCTGTGGTTCTTTGGCTGCCACTTTATTGGCGATCCTGTGATGCCTGGCTGTCTGGGTCTGGACGCGATGTGGCAGCTGGTTGGTTTTTACCTGGGCTGGCTGGGCGCGGAAGGCAAAGGCCGTGCGCTGGGCGTGGGCGAGGTTAAATTTACCGGTCAGGTTCTGCCAACGGCGAAAAAAGTTTCTTACCGCATTCACTTTAAGCGCGTGATCAACCGTAAACTGGTGATGGGCGTGGCTGATGGTGAAGTGCTGGTTGACGGTAACGTTATCTATACGGCTACCGATCTGAAAGTAGGTCTGTTTAAAGACACCACCGCTTTCTAAACATTGAAAACAGAAACCTCCGCCCGGGCGGAGGTTTTTTCCTTTTCTAAAACAGTCCGGATTAAGCGGTAACCGTCCTGTCCTCCATGGCTTGTCGCCAGCCTCCCAACCAGTGAGATTTCGCATCAATCATCTGATAGGGACACATCTCTTTGGGACGCCCGGAAATACCGGCCTGATAACCCCTGGAATGTGCCCGTTCTAGCCGATCTCGTTTCTGTCTCTTCATCATGCCTGCAATCCCCTCTTCAGGTCAGGTGGAATCTGGTGGAAAGAAATCAGTGAGTGCGTACGCAATCACAATTCAGTTCTAACGCCATTCAAAACAGAAATCAATGCGCAAAATTCACGCCAATGTCATAAATTTGTGCGAGCATAGCGGCAACGTATTGCCTGAATTAGCGTTAAAAACGGAATAACCAGCTGTAATTGGTAAAAAAAAGCCCCGACCGTACAACATTCTGAATTGCTGTATGCCGGGGCTTAATAAGATTATTAAATTTTCTTAATTACTGCTGATAGCCCGCGCTATCTCCTGCGCTTCCTGCTGCCAGCCTGCCGCCAGCGTCCGGACTAGCGCGTCATAGCCATCTTCTTTTTGCGGCAGCGTGAGCGTAAAGGCGCGCCTGATGACCTTTTCCTGATGCTCAAGCACCCAGTCGCCACTAATGACCGCCTGGCCATCGTAACGTCCCTGGAAACCGGTTACGTTAACGGTCAGCTTGTCCTGCTGCTCGCCCAGCGCCGATGAGGAAACCAGCCAGCCAGGTAGCGCGTCGCTCAGGTTGGCAACCAGCGTTTGCTGAAGCTGCTGGTCAAGCGGACTGGCCCAGAGGTTGTTGGCGGCGATGACGTATTTTACATCGCTGCTCTGGTAAACCAGGCCGTTTCCGGCCAGATAATCTGGCACCGAAACGTGTTGCACAAAGACCGTTGGGCGCATCGCATCAGCGCTGGTACTGGCCAGCGTGCTTTTCGTCGCCGAAGGCAGCTGGTAGTAGGTCGTTTCCGGCGTGCTGCTACAGGCAGCCAGCGTCAAAGCAAACGCCACGGGTATCCATTTTTTCATTATTTCGCCCTCTTCGGCTGCGGGTCGTGGCCAGGTTTGGCTTCAAACACCAGCGCATTACTCTTGCTGTTCAACGTTTTTAATACCGGCTGAAGCTCGCGCAATACCTGGTTAAGCTGCTGCATATCACCGGTCAGCTTGCTATAGGCCGGTGCGCCAGGCTGGAAGCCTTTCATACTGTTGTTCAGCTCGCGCAGCGTTTTCTGCATATCCGCAGGCAACTCTTTCATCGACTTACTGCCGGTGATTTGGTTGATGTTGTCCAGCGTTTTCTGCAGCTCGCGAATGGTACGCTGGCTCTCTTTCAGCGTGCCGGTCGCCTGATTGATCATCGGGTTCAGCGGTAGCGCGTTGATTTTATCCAGCGTAGCCATCAGCTTCTGCTGGATTTGCGCCAGGCCGCCGCTGGTGGTCGGGATCAGCTCGTAGCCAGCAAAGGAGTCCGGGCCGGTCACCGGTTTGGCATTGCTGTCAAAGTCCAGATCGATATAGAGCGAACCGGTCAACAGGTTAGCCGATTTCAGCGAGGCTCGCAGGCCAGCCTTGATGCCCTCTTTCAGGTGCTGTTCGATATCGAAATCCTTGCCCAGCATGCTGTCAAAGCGATCCGGCTCAATGCGGATCAGCACCGGAATGCGATAGTCATTCCCCAGCTGCTGTGCGATCTTCGTCGATTTGAACGGCACTTCGGCTACCGTACCCAGGCGGATGCCACGGAACTCTACCGGTGCGCCCGGTTGCAGGCCGCGGATGGAATCGCTGAAGAACATCAGGAAATCTTTATGCACGGTATAGAGCGAATCCTGAATGCTACGCTGATCGTCAAACAGTTTGTATTCCGCTTTGTTAGCCGCTGCCTGTCCCAGATCCCAGCCGTCCGGCACGTCAAAGCTAACGCCGCCGCTGAACAGCGTGGTCAGCGAGCCCATTTCGACGCGCATGCCTGAAGCAGACATATCTACCGCAATGCCGCTGTCTTTCCAGAAACGGACATTGGTGGTGACCAGGCGATCGTAAGGCGCCGCGACAAAGAGCTGATAGGTCATCATGCGCTTGTCGGCGTCAAAGTGGCTGGTCTCTACCGAACCAACGCGATAGCCGCGAAACAGTACGGGATCGCCGGCATTAAGCTGCCCCGCTTTCGCGCTGTCCAGCGTGACGTGAATGCCTTTGGCATCCGGCGGTGCCAGCGGCGGCGCATCCAGCAGCTTATACTCTTCAGGCTGTTCGCCCTTGCTGCCGGGCTGGAGTTCAATATAGGAACCGGAGAGTAGCGTGCCCAGGCCGGTGACGCCTTCCCGACCGATAGTAGGTTTGACTACCCAGAAAGCGCTGTCGCCTTTCAGCAATTTTTCCATGCCGGTGTTAAGGCGCGCGGTAATTTTTACATGCAGTAAGTCGTCGGTTAATACGGCGCTTTCAACCGTGCCGACATCCACGCTGCGGCTTTTGATGGCCGTTTTCCCGCCTTCAATACCTTCGGCATTGGTGGTAATCAGCGTGACCAGCGGCCCCTGATGGGTAAAATGATAAACAAGGATCCACGCCCCGATTAAAACGGTAACGATGGGGATTATCCAGACCGGTGACCAACGTTTGATTTTATCAACCGTTGCCACACCATGATTATTTTCCTGCAATGTCTGGCTCCTCTTGAGTTTTGTTACTTACACGATCCCATGTCAAACGCGGGTCGAAAGTCATGGCGGAAAACATAGTTAAAATGACGACCAGCGCAAACAACAGCGCACCCGTCGCGGGATAGATGTTCATTATCTGCCCCATGCGTACCAGTGCCGAAAGCACGGCGATTACAAAAACGTCAATCATTGACCAGCGCCCGACAAACTCCACCACCTCATAAATTTTATGCATCCGTTCGCTGTCCTGGTGCGGCTTGCTTTTGCCGTTAGCGTCCCAGCACAACCAGCCGATAGCCAACATTTTCAGCGAGGGCACCATGATGCTGGCGACAAAAATAACCATGGCCACCGGATAAGAGCCTTCACTCCACAGCAGAACCACGCCCGCCATTATCGTAGAGGTGATCTTACTTCCCAACGAGTCGGTGATCATGATGGGCATCAGATTAGCGGGAATATATAAAAGCAGCGAGGTCAGCAGCAGCGCCATTGTCCATTGCAGGCTATGCCTGCGGCGAACGTGCCCCACCGTGCCGCAGCGCGGACATACCCGTTGCTCAGCCGCCAGCACTGCCGTACAGCAGCCGCAGGAACGTAAATTTTGCTGCAAACCGCTAACGCCGGCGATCGGTTTTGCCGGTAGCGCGGGTAAAGGCGCGATACGCTCCCACATCCAGCGGCGATCGACGCACTGAAAAGCCCGCAGCTGTAGCAGGCAAAACAGGCACCACGGAATAAAGCTGGTGCCGATACCAATGTCGCCATAGGCCATCAGCTTAACGAAGCTGACCAGTACGCCAGCGAGAAAAATCTCCGCCATGCCCCAGGCTTTAATCTGGAACAGCACGCGCGCCAGCAGCCGTTTTAGCGGTACGGACAGTCTGACAGAGTTGACCAGTAACAGAATGATAACCATGCAGAGCGCGGGAACGGTCTGCACAAACAGCATAAACAGCGTTGCCAGGCTGCTGTAATCAACCGACACCATGACCTGCGGAATACGCATCAGCGTAATTTCGCTGCTCATCCCGGCCACGTGCATATTGACGAACGGGAACAGGTTGGCCAACACCAGCATAAACAGCGCCGCCAGCGCATAGCCGGTTGGCCGCTTGCGCGGCTCGTCCCAGTTCATCACCAGCGTGGTGTTGCAGCGCGGGCAGTTAGCTTTACTGCCCGGCGTCAGCGACGGCAACTGTGTCATCAGGTCGCACTGCGGGCAAAGCATCCACTGGTCGGCCTGGTGCGATGAACACATAAATTACCTCGGTATTATTGGTTTTTCAGCGATTCCAGATATTCCCAGCGCTCAAAGGCCACTTCCAGCTCCTGCTCCGCGCTGGCTAAGGCATCCAGAACCGGCTGCGTGACGTCATGAGGCTGGTTAAAGAAGCTGGCATCGGCCACTTTGGCCTGTAGCGAAGCGAGCTGCGCCTCCAGCTGCTCCATCTTTTGCGGCAGCTGTTCCAGCTCACGCTGAAGGTTATAGCTCATTTTAGCGACCGGGCGCTTTGCCGCTTCGTTTTTTACGGTTTCCTGACGTTGTGGCGCGCTCGACGTTTTCGCCGCGCTGCGGGTTTGCTTATAGGCACTCCGCTGCTGCTGCGCATCGTGATAGCCGCCCACAAAGGTGCCGATTTCGCCGTTGCCTTCATAAATCCAGCATTCGGTTACCGTATTGTCGACAAACTGACGATCGTGGCTGACCAGCAGCACGGTGCCCTGGTAGCCATCAATCAGCTCTTCCAGCAGCTCCAGCGTTTCAACATCCAGGTCGTTGGTCGGTTCATCGAGGATCAGCAGGTTGCTTGGCTTCAGGAACAGACGTGCCAGCAGCAGACGGTTGCGCTCGCCGCCGGACAAAGCGCGTACCGGCGTCATCGCGCGTTTAGGATGGAACAGGAAGTCCTGCAGATAGCCCAGCACGTGCCGCGGCTTGCCGTTAACCATGACCTCCTGCTTGCCTTCCGCCAGGTTATCCATCACCGTGCGATCGGGATCGAGTTCGGTACGATGCTGGTCAAAATAGGCCACTTCCAGCTTGGTCCCGATATGCACGCGGCCGCTGTCCGGCTTCAGCTGATCCAGCATTAGCTTTAAGAGGGTAGATTTACCGCAGCCGTTCGGGCCAATCAGCGCAATTTTATCGCCGCGCTGTACCTGAGCAGAAAAGTCGTTAACCAGCTGCTTGCCGTCCACGGCGTAGCTGACGTTTTCCAGTTCAAAGACGATTTTGCCGGAGCGGCTTGCCTCTTCAACCTGCATGTTGGCCTTGCCCATCACTTCGCGGCGTTCGGTTCGCTCGCGACGTAACGCTTTTAATGCGCGCACGCGGCCTTCGTTACGGGTACGGCGAGCCTTAATGCCCTGGCGGATCCAGACTTCTTCCTGCGCCAGTTTGCGATCGAACTCGGCATTCTGCATCTCTTCCACGCGCAGCGCTTCTTCTTTACCCAGCAAAAACTGGTCGTAGTCGCCCGGCCAGGAAACCAGCTTGCCGCGATCCAGATCGACAATACGCGTTGCCATATTGCGGATAAACGAGCGGTCATGCGAAATAAAGATAATGCTGCCCTGGAACGTCTTCAGGAAGGTTTCCAGCCAGTCAATGGTTTCGATATCCAGGTGGTTGGTCGGTTCGTCCAGCATCAGCACGCGCGGATTACTGACCAGCGCGCGGCCCAGCGCCGCTTTACGCAGCCAGCCGCCGGAAAGCGAGGAAAGGGGTGCATCGCCATCCAGACCAATCTGCTTCAGCACGTCCTGGATACGCGTTTCCAGCTGCCACAGGTTCTGGTGATCCAGAATGCTTTGCAGCCTGCCCATCTCATTAAGATTTTTGTCGCTGGGATCGGTCATCACCAGATGCGAAATGGCGTGATAGGCTTTCAGGTATTCGGCCTGCTCATCCACGCCTTCGGCAACGAAATCGTAAACTGAGCCTTTTACGTTACGCGGCGGATCCTGCTGCAAACGCGCGATAACCAGATCCTGCTCATAGATGATACGGCCATCGTCAAGCGGCTGCTCGCGGTTGATGATTTTCATCAGCGTTGATTTGCCCGCGCCGTTACGGCCTACCAGGCAGACGCGCTCGTTCTCTTCAATATGAAGCTCAGTGTTATCCAACAGCGGCGCATCGCTGAATGACAGGTAAGCACCATGAATACTGATCAGTGACATAAAACTTATTCCTTACCGGCGTGAGTAATCAGCCAGCAGTTGTGAATTTGACGGTTGCGGGCGAAATCCTGCGACTGGGTTTTTGCGGTAATTTCCTGAGCGTTGAGCTGCAGTTCCGCCAGTCCGGCAAGATCCATTTTGAATCCGCGCTTGTTGTTAGAGAACATAATGGTGCCGCCTTTACGCAGCAGCCTTTTCAAATCTTTCATCAGCAGCAGATGATCGCGCTGGACGTCGAAGCTCTCTTCCATACGTTTGGAGTTGGAAAAGGTCGGCGGATCGATAAAGATCAGATCGAACTGCTCGTCAGAATCGCGCAGCCAGCTGAGGCAGTCGGCCTGCATTAAACGGTGCTGGCGTCCGGTCAGGCCATTCAAACGCAGATTGCGCTCCGCCCATTCCAGATAGGTACGCGACATATCGACGGTCGTGGTGCTTTTAGCGCCACCCAGCCCGGCATGCACGCTGGCGCTACCGGTATAGGCAAACAGGTTAAGGAAGTCTTTTCCTTTACTCATCTGGCCCAGCATTTTGCGCGCGATGCGGTGATCCAGGAACAGGCCGGTATCCAGGTAGTCGGTCAGATTTACCCACAGCTTCGCATTAAATTCGGAAACCTCGAAGAAGTCGCCCTTTTCACCCAGCTTTTGATACTGGCTTTTGCCTTTCTGACGTTCACGGGTTTTCAATACCAGCCGGTTAGCAGGCAGTTCCAGCACGCTCAGCGTGGCCGCGATTACGTCAAACAGACGCTGGCGAGCCTTGCCCGGATCGATAGTTTTCGGCGGCGCATATTCCTGTACTACTACCCATTCACCATAGCGATCGACCGCAACGTTATAGTCCGGCAGATCCGCATCGTACATGCGATAGCATTCAATCCCTTCCTGACGCGCCCATTTTTCCAGCTTCTTCAGGTTCTTACGCAGGCGGTTAGCATAATCTTCCGCAATCTGCGCCACGCCAGTGGTGTTAACCGCCAGCTGATAGTTTTTCTGCACGCAGTCCAGCGGGCCGTTTTTGGCTTTGAACTGGCGCTCGGCGCGCAGCTGCAGACAGCTCAGCAGCTCTGGCGAGGCGCTGAATAGCGACAGGTTCCAGCCGCCGAAATGCTGCTTCATCAGGCGACCCAGCTGGCTGTGCAGCGCAATCAGCGCCGGTTCACTTTCCAGACGCTCGCCGTACGGCGGGTTGCTTAATACGGTACCGGTTACCTCTTCCAGCGGATTGGTCAGCTTCAGCACGTCCTGCGTGGTAAAGCTGATAACATCGGCCAGGCCCGCACGACGGGCGTTGGCGCGCGCGCGTTCAATAACGCGGCTGTCATTGTCATAGCCGTAGAAGCGCGAGGTTGTTTCCTGCAGTCCGCGACGAGCGCGAACCTGCGCTTCACTGGTGACTTCACGCCACAGCGCCTCGTCAAATTTATTCCAGCCGGTAAAGCCCCAGTGCGTACGATGCAGGCCCGGCGCGTGATCGCTGGCGATCATGGCCGCTTCGATCAGCAGCGTACCCGACCCGCACATAGGATCGACCATCGGCGTTCCTGCCTGCCAGCCGGAGCGCAATACGATTGCCGCCGCCAGGTTTTCCTTCAGCGGAGCCATGCCCGTCTGCTGGCGATAGCCACGCTGGTGCAGCCCTTCGCCGCTCAGGTCTAAGGCGATGCTGGCAGTATCTTTATTCAGCCAGACGTTGACGCGAATATCCGGCTGCTCGCGATCGACATCGGGACGCGGCAGATTTTTACGGGTAAAACTGTCGACGATGGCATCTTTAACCTTTAACGCGCCGTACTGGCTGTTGCGGATCACTTCATTCAGACCGCTGAAGTGTACGGCGAAGGTTTTATCGCTGCCAAACATGGCTGGCCAGTCGATAGCCTGCACGCCCAGGTAGAGATCCAAATCGCTGTAGACGCCGCATTCGGTCAGCGGCAGCAGGATGCGAGAAGCCAGGCGGCTCCACATCAGGCTTTGATACATCAGACGATCGTCCCCCTGGTAATGTACGCCGCCCTGGACGACCTGGCACTCTTCTGCCCCCATCGCTTCCAGTTCACTTTTTAACAGCTCTTCGAGCCCACGCGCCGTACTGGCAAACAGAGAATTCATAACGTCACTTATCATCTGGAAAATTGCTGCGCATTATAGCTAATCCAGGGCGCATGTCATAAAGTTAGCTTCTTTTCGTCAGCCGCTTTCAGGTCTTTTTTACGCTGACGCCCTCTTTTCTGCCGGAGAGCGCTATGGTCAGTCTGTCTCGTCTGTTTATTCACCCGGTCAAATCGATGCGCGGCACGCAGGTCTCGCACGCCCAGGCGCTGGCCAGCGGGCTGGCGTTTGATCGTTTTTTTATGCTTACGGATAGTGACGGTACCTTTATTACCGCTCGTCAATATCCGGAAATGGTGCTTTTTACGCCAGCGTTAACGCCTGAAGGATTATTTCTTGCTGCGGCTGATGGCAGTAGCGCCACCGTTCGCTTTGCCGATTTTGCCGCCGATCCGGCGCCTACGGAAGTCTGGGGCAACCATTTTACCGCGCTGGTTGCGCCTGCAGAAATTAATGAATGGCTCAGCGGCTTTTTCCCACGGCCGGTACAGCTGCGCTGGGTTGGACCTGACATGACGCGCCGCGTTAAACGGCTGGAGCAGGTGCCGCTGGGTTTCGCCGACGGCTATCCTTATTTGCTGATTAACGAAGCGTCGCTACATGACCTGCGCAGCCGTTGTCCTGCTGGCGTCAGGCTGGAGCAGTTTCGCCCTAACCTGGTGGTCACGGGCGCGACAGCATGGGAAGAAGACAGCTGGTCAAGGGTGAAAATAGGCACGATTTTATTCGACGTCCCTAAACCCTGTAGCCGCTGCATTTTTACCACCGTCAGTCCTGAACGTGGGCGCAAGCATCCGACCGGCGAGCCGCTTACTACTTTGCAAAAGTTCCGTACCGCCGCGGACGGCAGTGGAGATGTGGATTTTGGCCTGAATCTGGTGGCATTGGGCAGCGGTATTGTGCGCGTGGGCGACGAGCTGGAAGTGATTACCCGTCAATCACCACGCCTGTACGGCGCGGGTGAAGTGGCGGAAACCCTTGCGCCAGTCAGCCAGGCCGAAGCGCCGTTGACGATTAGCTGGCAGGGTGAATCTTTTTGCGGCAATAACCAGCAGGTTGTGCTGGAACAGCTGGAGCAGCAGGGATTCCGCATCCCTTACTCCTGTCGTGCCGGGGTTTGCGGCAGCTGCCGCGTCAGGCTGCTATCTGGCCAGGTTCGCGAGCTGAAAAAAGGCGCGCTGCGTAAAGACGGCACGCTATTAAGCTGCAGCTGTATACCGGATGGCGACGTACAGCTGGCTGAGCGCTAAACGGCGCGCGCGAAGGTAAAGTGGTGCTGACTGATAGCCGGCAGCAGGCGATCGTGCATCACTTTAATCGCATCACCCAGCTGCATCGTTTTGCCCGCCAGCTCCAGCTGCGGCTGGGCTAACAGGCAGAGTGCCGCGTTTTCGCCCGCTTCGACCACCAGCAGCGTAGCCTCTTCGCCGGTTTCACTCAGGCGTACCGCCACAAGCTCGCCATCTTTCGGCGTACAGTGGCGAGGGTGCGTGGAAAAATGCCAGCTTTTTGGCATCTGCGGTTTCAGAAAGCGCAGCGCCACCAGCGCGTTCAGCACCAGTTCGCCACGCTGCTGCGGATTTAAATCACAGTCGCGGCAGTTTTCATCAAAATTAACAAACAGGGCGGCATCGTCAACACAGAATTCGGCTGCGGCAAAGGCATCCGGCGTTAACATTTTACGTGGGAAGCGGGAGCGAAACAGCATGCCATCGGCCATATCCAACATCATGCGATCCTGTTCGTCATCGAAATACCAGCGCCAGCTGTCGTCAGGTTTAATCCTCATGAAGTGTCCCGTAATAAGTAGACCTGCTATTAATCGTCCGGGGAATAATGCATCCGGCCAAATCAGGCTGAAAATGGGTAAACAGGAGAAAATATAAACGAGCCAGAGGCGAAAATAAAGCCCCTGGCGCCGTTATAACGGGTTTTTATCAGAGATGGGTAACAATTTCTTTTATCAACGGCGGCCCTTTGTAAATAAAGCCGGAATATATTTGCACCAGCGAGGCGCCCGCCGCTATTTTTTCTTTCGCTGCAACCAGCGAATCGATTCCGCCTACGCCAATAATCGGCAGTCGTCCCTGCAGTTCCTGCGCCAGGCGACGAACGATTTCCGTACTGCGTAGCTGCACGGGACGCCCGCTGAGGCCGCCCGCTTCTTCACTGTGTTTCAGGCCGCTGACCAGCGAGCGGTCCAGCGTCGTATTGGTGGCAATAACGCCGTCAATATTATGACGCACCAGGCTATCGGCAATTTGAATTAGCTCTTCTTCCGCCAGATCTGGCGCAATTTTTACCGCAACCGGGACATATTTATGGTGGCGCGCTTCCAGCTCCTGCTGCTTTTGTTTAATAGCTATCAGAAGATCGTCTAATGCTTCACCGTATTGCAGCGTACGCAAGCCCGGCGTATTCGGAGATGAGATGTTGATCGCAATATAACCTGCATAAGGATAAACTTTATCCATACAGGTCAGATAATCGTCTTTTCCAGTTTCAACAGGCGTATCTTTATTCTTGCCAATATTAATGCCAAGTATGCCATCAAAACGGGATTGCTTAACATTATTGACCAAATGGTCTACGCCAAGATTATTGAAACCCATACGGTTAATAATGCCTTCGGCTTCTCGTATGCGGAACATGCGCGGTTTGTCATTACCCGCCTGCGGGCGCGGCGTCACGGTACCCACTTCGACAAAGCCAAACCCCATCGCGCCAAAAGCATCGATACATTCGCCATTTTTATCCAGCCCTGCCGCAAGGCCCAGCGGATTTTTAAAAACCAGCCCCATACAGTTAACAGGCTTAAAGGGTAAAGTCTGGCGCACCAGGTGGATAAGCGGCGTACCGGTTATGCGGTGCAGCTGCTGAAGAGTAAATTCATGCGCACGTTCAGCATCCAGCTGAAAAAGCGCTTTACGGGCCAGGTTATACATGTTCGCTCCTGAATGATCCAGGCGGATCGGGAAAGGACTGGTTGCCAGAGCAACCCTCAACACTGAGGCGTACGCCTGCTCACCTTTATTATGTAGTTTCCCGTGAGAGACGCATTTTGCCGACGCAGTGACGCTGCAGGCGCGGAGGAAAATGGTAAAGTCCTTTGCGCGGAAAGTAAAACGATTGCGTCCCCTTATCCTCTTCTTTTTTCGCTGTTTCCCATTAGCCTCTGCTCACTTATCCAGAAAATGACTTAAATATGCCGGATAAATCATTTAAGCCTCCTTACGCACTCTGTCAGGATAGTTCCATCAGTTCGGGAAATATTTTAATCAATAACTTTTGGTTATAAGGAGAGATGATGCGCGTTATTACTCTGGCAGGCAGTCCTCGCTATCCTTCGCGGTCAACCGCTTTACTGACCCTTTGCCAGCAGGCACTTGAACAGCGCGGCGTCGAGGTTATCCCCTGGAATCTGCATAATTTTCACCCTGAAGATCTGTTATATGCCCGTTTCGACTCCCCTGCGCTGCTGGCGTTAAAGGAAGATCTTGAAAACGCTGACGGGCTAATTGTGGCGACGCCGGTTTATAAAGCTTCTTTTTCTGGCGCATTAAAGACGCTACTCGATCTTTTACCAGAGCGCGCGCTGGAACATAAGGTTGTTCTACCTCTGGCAACCGGCGGCACCGTGGCGCACATGCTGGCGGTCGATTATGCGCTCAAGCCGGTACTGAACGCCCTGAAAGCGCAGGAAGTGCTGCACGGCGTGTTTGCCGACGACAGCCAGATTAGCCATTACGATCGCCAGCCTGAACTTGCGCCCGTGCTGGCCGAGCGTATCGCAGAATCTGTAGACACTTTTTGGCAAGCATTGACGCGCCGCCATCAGCTGCTGGCCGCTGCGGTATAAGGAAGAATAAATGAGCCTGTTTTTACGTCTTTTTTCCGCGCTGGCTATCAGCGGTGTTCTAGCCGGTAGCGTACTGGCCGAGGAGCCTGCCGCGCCAAAAACGTTTCGTATTGGCTATCAAAAGGGATCGGTCAGTATGGCGCTGGCCCGTTCGCACCAGCTGCTGGAAAAGCGTTTTCCACATACGCAGATTAAATGGATCGAGTTTCCCGCTGGCCCGCAGATGCTGGAAGCGCTAAACGTTAACAGTATCGATTTGGGCAGTACCGGCGATATCCCGCCGATTTTTGCCCAGGCTGCCGGGGCCGATCTGCTTTATGTCGGTTCTGAACCACCAAAACCGCAGTCGGAAGTGATTCTGGTAGCAAAAAATAGCCCGATTAAGAGCGTCGCCGATCTGAAAGGCCATAAGGTGGCTTTCCAGAAAGGCTCAAGTTCACACAATTTACTGCTGCGTGCTTTAACCAAAGCAGGCCTGAAATTTAGCGATATTCAGCCCGCTTATCTGACGCCAGCAGATGCTCGTGCCGCGTTTCAGCAAGGCGATGTCGATGCCTGGGCAATCTGGGATCCCTACTATTCCTCTGCGCTACTCCAGGGCGGAGTCAGGGTGCTTGCCGATGGTAACGGGCTGAATCTGACCGGCTCGTTCTATCTGGCAACGCGATCTTTTGCCGAGGCTAATGGCCCCTTTGTGACTGCTGTCCTGGACACTTTTAGCCAGGCGGATGAACTCACGCGTAGCGATCGCAACCGGAGTATCGAACTGCTTTCACAAACTATTGGCCTGCCGAAGCCGGTAATCGCCAGCTATCTTGATCACCGTCCTCCTACCGTTATCGGCCCGGTCAGCGAAAAAACGGTACAGGCCCAGCAGCATACCGCCGATCTTTTTTATGCCAATCATTTAATGCCGGTGAAGGTCGATATCGCCAGTCGTATCTGGCATGACGCTTCCGCAACGCAAGGAGTTTCACCATGAGCCTTTCCGTTTTTTGGTTTCTGCCTACTCACGGCGACGGTCACTACTTAGGCACCACTGAAGGAGCACGTCCGGTCGATCATGGTTATCTGCAGCAAATCGCGCAGGCCGCCGATCGCCTGGGTTTTGGCGGGGTTCTTATCCCTACAGGCCGCTCTTGTGAAGATGCCTGGCTGGTTGCGGCCTCGCTTATCCCGGTAACGCAGCGCCTGCGTTTTCTGGTGGCTTTGCGCCCCGGTGTGATTTCACCTACCCAGGCTGCTCGCCAGGCCGCGACGCTGGATCGCCTGTCAAACGGTCGCGCGCTGTTTAATCTTGTTACCGGCGGTGATGCAGAAGAGTTAGCGGGCGATGGCGTGTTCCTCGATCATCGTGAGCGTTATGCGGAATCGGCGGAATTCACCCGCGTCTGGCGCCGAGTGCTGGAAGGCGAAACGGTAGATTATGAAGGCAAGCATGTGCACGTTCGCGGCGCTCGCCTGATGTTTAAACCTGTGCAGCAGCCGCGTCCGCCGCTGTGGTTTGGCGGCTCCTCCGAGCCGGCACAGGATCTGGCCGCCGAACAGGTTGATGTGTATCTGACCTGGGGAGAACCGCCTGCTCAGGTCAAAGAAAAAATAGACCAGGTACGGGCAAAGGCGGCGGCACAGGGGCGCAAGGTAAAATTCGGCATCCGTCTGCACGTTATCGTACGTGAAACCAACGAAGAGGCATGGAAAGCTGCCGAGCGGCTGATTTCGCACCTTGACGACGCCACCATTGCTAAAGCACAGGCCGCGCTGGCCAAAACGGATTCTGTTGGTCAGCACCGCATGGCGGCTTTACACGGTGGTCGTCGCGATAAGCTGGAAATCAGTCCTAACCTGTGGGCTGGCGTAGGCCTGGTCCGTGGCGGCGCGGGTACCGCACTGGTAGGCAATGGCGAAACGGTTGCAGCCAGAATGCAGGAATACGCCGACCTGGGGATAGAGACTTTTATTCTTTCCGGCTATCCGCATCTGGAAGAAGCCTATCGCGTGGGCGAATTACTGTTTCCGCACCTTGATTTAAACGTGCCGGAAATTCCTCGTCCAAACGCCATCGTGGCGCATGGTGAAGCCGTAGCTCACGACTTCGCTCCACAAAAAGTTTCGCAAAGCTGAGGTTGCCATGAGTAAAACGCTTAATCGTATCGGGAATCAGCTGATTCCATGGGCGTTGCCGATTGCGCTGGTCGTTGTCTGGCAGATCGCTTCGCAAACGGGCTGGCTTTCTACCCGCATTCTGCCTTCGCCTGAAGCCATCGTGATTACTTTCTGGAAACTCTCCGCCAGCGGCGAGCTCTGGCAGCATCTGGCTATTAGCAGCTGGCGCGCGGCGGTGGGCTTTAGCATTGGCGGATCCATCGGCCTGATTCTGGGACTGATTACCGGCATGTCGCGCCTGGGCGAACGTCTGCTGGATACCTCGGTACAGATGCTGCGTAACGTGCCGCACCTGGCGCTTATCCCGCTGGTGATTTTATGGTTCGGTATTGATGAATCCGCCAAGATATTTCTGGTTGCCCTGGGTACGCTGTTTCCAATTTATCTCAATACCTATCACGGTATCCGCAATATTGACCGTGGTCTGGTAGAGATGGCCCGCAGCTACGGGCTGTCTGGCTGGAGCCTGTTTATCCAGGTGGTGCTGCCCGGCGCGCTGCCTTCCATCATGGTTGGCGTACGTTTTGCGCTGGGACTAATGTGGCTGACGCTGATTGTGGCAGAAACCATTTCTGCCAACTCCGGTATCGGCTATCTGGCTATGAACGCCCGCGAATTTTTACAGACCGATATTGTGGTGGTCGCCATTATTCTCTATGCCCTGCTCGGGAAACTGGCTGACGTCAGCGCGTTGCTACTGGAACGCGTCTGGCTGCGCTGGCATCCGGCTTATCAACTGAAAGAGGAAAACGCATGAGCGAGATAACGTCTTCTCCAGCACGTCTGAATGCCGGGACGCCTCTGGTTATTAATAGCGTCAGCAAGCAGTATCATGGCCGGACCGTGCTGAACAGCATCGATCTGCATATCCCTTCCGGGCAGTTTGTTGCCGTAGTGGGCCGCAGCGGCTGCGGTAAAAGTACGCTGCTTCGCCTGCTGGCCGGGCTGGAAAAAAGCACATCCGGTGAGCTGCTGGCTGGCAGTGCGCCCCTGAGCGAGGCAAAAGACGATACGCGCTTAATGTTTCAGGATGCGCGCCTGCTGCCGTGGAAAAGCATTATTGATAACGTTGGCCTGGGGCTGAAAGGCAAGGCCTGGAAAAGTGCAGCGCTGGAAGCGTTAGAAGCGGTGGGTTTGGCCGATCGCGCCAAAGAGTGGCCAGCGGCGCTTTCAGGTGGGCAAAAACAGCGTGTGGCGCTGGCCCGAGCGCTGATTCATCGTCCCGGTCTGCTGCTGCTGGATGAACCTTTAGGCGCGCTGGATGCCCTCACCCGCATTGAGATGCAGGATCTGATTGAATCACTCTGGCAAAAACATCATTTTACCGTATTGCTGGTCACGCATGACGTGAGTGAAGCGGTTGCTATGGCCGATCGCGTACTGCTGATTGAGGAAGGTCAAATCGGCCTGGATTTAACTGTCGATCTGCCACGTCCGCGCCGCAAAGGTTCTGTACGGCTGGCAGAGCTGGAAGCGGAAGTGCTGGACAGAGTAATGAAGCGCTCGCCGGTTGAAGCAGAAAAGCGTTACGCGCAGCGTTAATAAAACACTCTGCCGTTTCAGGTGCTTGCTATAAAAAAATACCGCCCTGTTGTAAAGGGCGGTATCAGTCAGGACATTATTATCCCTATTGCTGCGGCTTATCGGCCTTATTTAGCAGACCAGTTAGCGGTAACAATATTGGCAATGCTGGCGATTGAAGCGTCATTCTCTGCCGTTACGCCCATTCCCCAAACCTGCGCGGCAATGGCATGAACTAATTTTTCATTAATCTCGCCGCCTTTTGCCAGGGTCCAGGCAAAATAGTTAACGACGTCAGCGACAAAGTCTTTTGAAGCGTTTTGCCATTTGATGTCGCCACTGCTTATAGCAGTTTTAATCTGCTGGAGAGTAAGGGCGGACTGTGGCCACTGCTCAAGTGCCTGATGGCCATCAATATCCATTGGCGGGATGTACCATTCGCCTTTGTCTTCGTCAACGATTTCATTCGCAGGCGGCGTGACTTCCGGGACTGCCGGGGCTGACTGACCAGACCATCTTTCCGTCAGTACCCTTACCACCGTGTTGACGGCCGATTCATTCGCTTCGGTTGGTCCCATACCGCTGACCGTGGTGACTATTGACTGAATTACATCACTGTCGATTTCACCGCCGCTGACAAGTATCCCATACAGGTGGCTAAGCATGTCCGAAAGCAAGTTTCCCTGAAAAAACCTTTGGCCAATAACGGAAGTAATTTCCCTGTATACGTCGCCATTAGTATCCCATTCGGAGAAGGAAGGCACTTTATCGTCAGCAATGCCTTTATCTTCATCAACGATTTCGTCAGCTATGCCTTTGTCTTCGTCAACGATTTCGTCAGCTATGCCTTTGTCTTCATCAACGATTTCGTCAGCTATGCCTTTGTCTTCATCAACGATTTCATCAGCTATGCCTTTGTCTTCATCAACGATTTCATCGGCAATACCTTTGTCTTCGTCAACGATTTCGTCAACTATGCCTTTGTCTTCGTCAACGATTTCGTCAGCTATGCCCTTGTCTTCATCAACGATTTCGTCAGCAATGCCTTTGTCTTCATCAACGATTTCGTCAGCTATGCCTTTGTCTTCATCAACAATTTCGTCAGCAATGCCTTTGTCTTCGTCAACGATTTCATCGGCAATACCTTTGTCTTCGTCAACAATTTCGTCAACTATGCCTTTGTCTTCATCAACGATTTCGTCAGCTATGCCCTTGTTTTCATCAACGATTTCATTCGCAGGCGGCGTGACGTCCGGGACTGACTGACTCGACCATTTTTCCGTAAGGATTTTTACCACTGTGTTAATGGCCGCCTCATAGGGCTCAGGCTGGCGCCCACCGCTGACAGAAGAAACCCAAGACTGGATAACATCACTGTCGATTTCACCGCCGCTGACAAGTATTCCGTACAGGTGGCTAAGTATGTCTGAAAGCGTATTTCCCTGAAAAAATCTCCGGCCAATAGCAGAGGTGATTTCCCTGTATACGTCGCCATTGGTATCCCATTCAGAGAAAGAAGGCGCTTTATCTTCCGGTACGGGAGCTTTAGCGAAAATATCCTTACCCGCTGCGATAACGTAACCTTGCTCATTATTGATGTCGGTAGCGGCTAGCGCCAGCTCGCTGATGGCAAGGATGCTTCCCGCCTGATTGTCCAGCGAATCAGCCGTAACAGAGATGACTTTAGCTTCAAGCAGACCGTCTTTGTTATCGATTTTTTGGGCTGTAGCAGTAAGTTGCTGTCTGGCAGACACTTGTGCATGACTGGTGTTTAACGTATCGCTGGCCGCCAGTGTAATATTTGCCGCCTGGGTTGTGCTGCCGCTCAGATCCAACGTCTGACCCTGCATAGTCAGATTGCCATTTGCCAGGTTTTGACCAGTGGCAATAAGAGCGCCGGTAGTCCTGATATTGATATTACCCGTGCCTCGGATATGATCTCTGGCACTGATGGTTCCCCTGCTATTCAGCGTTGCGGCTGCTATTTTTACATCACCTTCGGCCTGAATTATTCCGTTGTTAGTGACAGCGCCATCACTGTTTAATTCAATACTGTTACCTGCATATAGCGTGTTATTATTGTTGATATTTTTTGCGGTCATCATCAGTTGAGCCCCGCTGTTTATCTCACCTGCGTTATCAACACTACCACCAGCAGTAATAAGCAGCTTGCCGTTAGCGCGGATTTGGCTGCCATCAGTATTCACTACATCTCCGGTAACGTTAAGCCTGACATCCCCCCCGTCGGAGTAGATTCGTCCGGCCTGGTTATTTATTTCATTAGCGGTGATGTCCAGTGAATCCCACGCCACTAGCGATCCGCCAGTGTTAGTAATACTGCCTCCTTTCAGCTTAAAGTTGCTTCTGCTATAAATATTGCCATATTCGTTATCTATATCGCCTGTGGTAACAGCTACTTCTTCCCCGAATAAAATGCCCTGCTTATTATTTAATTTGCCACTGGCAATGGTAAGCTGCCGCGAAGCCTCTACACGAGCATTGCTGGTGTCCAGCATTCCGTCGCGGGCGATAAGCTTAATGTTATTAGCCTGGGTATTGCTTCCACTCAAATTTACCGTTTTACCCTGCATAGTCAGGTCACCGCCCGCGCTGATTTGGCCGGTAGCAATCAGTTTATCTGTAGTGTCGATATTGATATTGCCCGTTTTTTGCCAGCTTTCGCCGGTAGTAATATCGCCACGGCTTTCCAGACTGGCGGCTTTAATGGTTATCCCGCTATTACCATCCTCGAAGCTATAGGTAGAAATATGACCATTGTTGGTGACCGCTCCACTACTGTCGATTTCAATAGCCTTTTCAGAGGATATTTCACCCTCATTGTGAACATTTTTTGCGGCCAAAAACAGCGTTTCCCCACCTTGCATATATCGGGTATTGCGGATATCGCCATTTTCATTCAGCACCGTTAAAGCGTCGTCTGCCATGATCTGGCCTGCATTGCTCACCCCTACGCCTTTTTCCGTTCCTACCAGCGTAATTTTCCCGGCATACATACCGCCAAGGCTGGATACGTCCAGAGAAAGCTCAGGTGCTTTACCACTCCCGGCATTATCGAGCCGGGTAATATTTGTATTCGTTGCATCTACATTATTAAGGCCCGTAGTGATTTTCAGATCGTTGGCAAACATTTGAGTATTTATTTTAACCGAACGGGCGATAATATCGGTATAGTCCTGATTGTTACTCCATACAGGCTCTCCCTCAACCACGACCTCGCCGCCTTCAACCCGGTATCCCGTTAATACGCCGTCTTTTATCTGCGCCTGACCAGTGGTTAGCGTGGCGCGATTAGCGTTAATAAATCCGCAACCGTTGCAGGTAATGCCTGATGGGTTAGCGATTACAACCTGGGCATTTTGACCTGCCACTTCAATCAGGCCATTTAGCTGGCTCGGGTTACTGGAGTTAACTTCATTCAGAATAATTTTAGCCGCTCCCTGTGCCAGTGAAGCATTGCCTGCAACCATGCCACCATTCTGAGTGAAAGCACCGTGCTGAGAGTTATTCAGAATGACACCGTTGCGATCGACATCAAACTGGCTATAAACGTTACGCGATACGCCCCCAGCGCTTGGTGCCTGAATATCGACCTGCGTAGCCATGCCGGGATTGTTAATAATTGTCGGCTGTAGCCCGGCCGCCACGTTGGCGTCGGCGACGATGGCGGCCTGTACCGTCTGCACCGCGCCCGTAGCCAGCAAAACGCCAAAACTGATTGAACTAAGCTTGCAGATGAGTTTTGCGCTACGCTTGCCGGATGAAGATACTGCTGTACCCGCACGCTGAGAACGAGTAAATTCCGCCACCGCAATCAGCATGCCGCGCGCTTTACTGTATATAAGTCGATACAGATTTCTGTTCATTATAATGTCCTTATTGAAAGTTAATGTATTAAACAGGTCGTTAAAACCATCTGGTCTGCTTCTCGCTATTTTCTTTTAAGGAAAAGAAGCAGACTCGATAGATATACCAACGTTTATAACAGGCGTGACGCTACCTGTGCGGCAGACTCACAGCTGCATCACTGTCACTGTTCATTCAGCTATCCGTGCAGTTATTTATTGAAAATAACTGGGAGATTAATTAAGTTGCCGTTTTCCATTAAGAATAAGAAAGCAGTGGCGATTATCTACCCTTAATTTTTCCACCGCTTTCTTATCCCTGCCTAAATTCGCGGGCACATGACTTTCTTCTGTTGCTAACATATCAAGCGCTCCTGCCATAATTTCTACGCTATTTTAAAACCTGAAAGACTTAATAATTCCATGAAAGCGTAAAGCCAAGCGTGACCGGGCTGGTGGCGAAGGCGTCAGGCTTCGAGAAAGGTACCCCGGCAAACAGATTGTAACTGCCGTTAAAAGCGTTGCCTCTTATTCCCAACTGGCCACCAGCAAGATGGGTGCCAGCTAAGTATTCGCTGCCAGAACCGCTGACTTTGCCGTAATCGAAACCAAAGTAGAGTTCCTGATTGGGTAACGGTGTCCGCCACGCAATATCATTGCGAAGAAACCAACCCTCGCTGGCCATTAACGTTCTTTCACCATCAAAACCGCGCACGGTATAGCGATTTCCGATTGAAATTTGATCCGGTGAAGTTAACGCCGTCTTACTGAATTGCTGAAAATAGGAAGTGTTAAAGCGAAACTGCTGGTTCATCAGCTGGAACGGCGTATTCACCTGCAGGCTTAGCGTGCCGATTTTGCCAAGCGCGGTCGCATAGCCAGATCTTTCTTCCGGCGCAGGCTGTGCACCAAACCAGCGGGTGCCGCGCTGATAGCTGACCGCCGCGTCCAGCGTGGTCTGCCCTAAATAATGCCGGTGCTGTAGTCCCAGGCGCCATGCAGAGGTACGCCTTGCCTGTTCGGGTAGCCAGACATCCTGGATATAGTTGCTGGATTCACGCGCCAGAATGTTATAGGTAAAACTGGTTTTGTGACTGCGGCCGCGATGCAAAACGCGGCTGATTTGGACATCCACATTTTTTATCTGACCACCATAGCGAAAATCCTGATACAGGCCGGAAACTCTTTGCAGGTATTCGTAGTGATAGGCAGTAGCGCCAAGCGTCCAGTAACCCAGAGGCACTGAATAATGGGCGGTAATATTTTTACTCTGTTGATGATTCTTATTATGTAAATTTTTGGAAGTTGAAAAGTAGAGTAAGTCTCCCAGGGATGAGGGGTTATCAACGGAAAGCGAAAGCGCGCCCTGGTAGCGCCCCGTACTGACATTGCCCGCATCGTCCAGCGTTACGCCCAGCCGCCACATTTTTTGCTGTTGCCAGTTAACATTAATGTCGCTCTCTCCCGGTTGTTCACCGGGCATAATTTTTATCGCGGCCTGCGTGGTTGGTAAACGCTGCAGATTTTCCAGACCTTGCTCAATATCGCGTAAATTAAGCAAGCTGCCGGCATGGGACGGCAAGGTGTTGTAACGGCGAATATAACGATCGCTTTTTTCATCGAGTTTAACTTTACCGATACGCCCTAATACTAACTTAAGCTTTAGCGTACCGCTTTTAAGGTTCTGCTCCGGTACGATAACGCGCGTAGTAATATAGCCGCGCTCCACTAATCGGTTTTGCAGCGCTCTGACCAACAGATTGATGCCCTCGCCGCCCACGCACTTTCCTGACGCCTGGTTAGCCAGCGTTTGTAACGTTTCTCCCCACGGCAGCTTCCCTTTTCCCTCAATAAAAATTTCTTTAATGAGGAAACATTTTTTCTCCTGGGGAAAAGTGACTTTTCCTGAACTGGAAACAGATGGCAGCAGTCGCACATCCTTTGCCGTTGGGTTCAAGTGCTTTTCCATCGCCTTTTGCCTTTGTTGCTGCTGGGAAATCACCTGTGAACCATTATTCAGAGGGATGCTTTCTGCCGCATAACAGGCCGAAGAGAGCAAACCCGTTGTGTAAATAAGCGTTGAACCCACGCTCATGATAAAACTGAATGACGCACGTAAAAACATAAAGACATCCCTGTTAGTGATATTCAAGCCGCAAGGACTTTAATTTGTGAAATTTATTAAAAATAAACCAACCAGGCAAGGAAATTATTTTTAATTGTGAATGAATTAAGAAAGAATTAGAGCTTTTTGAAAGTTATGGAATTATTACAACCGAGTACACAATAATAACTTAAGCCAGAATAAAACCGATATTCGCCACATACCACCCAGATAAGTTAAAATATCTATAAAAAAATTTATTTTTTGTTAAGCGACAGATGCAAATATATTTATTAAGAATTTAAACCGTCATAAGATTGAATCAGATAGTGATAATAAAAACGTCTTATTGCATTTATTTATATTTACATTAATTTTGAATAGAAGCTGTTGCGGTATTCCTGACAATCAAAGATAAATTCTATTTGTTACTGGAAAATAGACTTATAAAAAAGCAGGCGATTATATCGCCTGCTTTACCCGTTAAAATCACTATCAGGCAGTCAACGCCTTGCTGATTTTTTCATACAGATCGCCCGACAGTTTATCTAAACCTTTCAACTGCTCCAGCGCACTGCGCATCAGCGCCTGACGATCGGTATCGTAACGCTTCAGGCGAATAAGCGGTTCAATCATTCTTGCCGCAACCTGAGGATTACGCGTATTTAAATCCGTCAGAATATCGACGAGGAACTGATAGCCACTACCGTCACTGGCGTGAAAAGCAGCAGGGTTACCGGAAGCGAAAGCACCAATCAGTGACCGGATTCGGTTAGGATTACTTAGCGTAAACGAGCGATGGCTAAGCAACGCACGCACCCGGCTGAGCACATCCGGTGCCGGACTGGTCGCCTGGAGGGCAAACCATTTATCCATCACCAGTCCATCTTTATGCCAGCGTTCGTCAAATTCAGTGAGTAAGGTCTCATGACACGGTAGCTGCGCAGCAACGGAAGCGGCCATCGCAGCCAGCGAATCGGTCATATTATTCGCCTGGTGGAATTGTGCCGTAATTAACTTATCGGCTAGCTCCACTTCGCCGAAAGCCAGATAATGCAGACAAATATTTCTCAATGCACGTTTGCCAATATCCGCATGATCAACACGATAGTCGTCAACGCGATGGGCGTTATAGACTGCCAGCCATTCATCGGCCAGCTCGGTTGCCAGCGTGCTCACCAGCGAACGACGAACTTCCGCAATCGCTACGGGATCGATAACGTCAAACAGTTCGGCAATCTCATTTTCGCCCGGCAGCGTCAGGATCAGCGCCATCAATGCCGGATCGCTATGCTCTTCCAGCAGCACCGCCCGGAAAGCATCAGCAACATGCAGCGGCAGAGAGAGCGGCTGGCCTTGCTGATAACGAGCCACGTTAAGTTTGATGTGGGTAGCAAGCAGACTTTGCGCCGCGTCCCAGCGGGAGAAATCGTTGCGTGCATGACGCATCAGGAAAGTGAGCTGCGTATCGCTCCAGTTATAATCCAGTTTTACCGGAGCGGAAAACTCGCGCAGCAGCGAGGGGATCGGCTGGTGATAAACATTATCGAATACAAAGCTCTGAAACTCTTCCGTTACGTTCAGCACATGATGCACTGGATGGCCGTTGTGCTGTAGCGGAATGACGTTACCCTCACCGTCATAAAGCTCGATATCCAGTGGAATATGCAGAGGTAGCTTATGCTTCTGATCGGCTGTTGGTGGCGTCATCTGAGTTACGTGCAGCGTATACTGTTCCAGTTCGGCATTGTAGTCATCGCGAACGGACAATACGGGCGTGCCGGACTGGCTATACCAGCGGCGGAACTGAGTAAGATCGATTTTTGAAGCATCTTCCATTGCCTGCACGAAGTCATCGCAGGTAGCCGCGCTGCCGTCATGACGTTCAAAATAGAGCTTCATGCCTTTCTGGAAGTTTTCTTCTCCCAGCAGCGTGTGCAGCATACGAATCACCTCTGAGCCTTTCTCATACACGGTTAGCGTATAAAAGTTATTCATTTCAATAACTTGCTCAGGGCGAATCGGATGCGCCATTGGGCTGGCGTCTTCTGCAAACTGCGCGCCACGCATAATGCGGACGTTGTCGATACGGTTAACGGCGCGGGATCCAAGATCGGAGCTGAACTCCTGATCGCGGAAGACCGTCAGGCCCTCTTTCAGGCTAAGCTGGAACCAGTCACGGCAGGTAACGCGGTTGCCCGTCCAGTTATGGAAATATTCGTGGCCGATTACCGCTTCAATGCCCAGGTAATCTTTGTCGGTGGCGGTTTCTGCCTTTGCCAGGACATATTTGGAGTTAAAGACGTTTAGCCCTTTGTTTTCCATCGCGCCCATGTTGAAGAAGTCGACGGCAACGATCATAAAAATATCCAGATCGTATTCAAGGCCGAATCTTTCTTCATCCCACTTCATGCTGTTTTTTAGCGAGGTCATCGCCCAGTCGGCACGATCGAGATTGCCGCGATCGACAAAAATCTCCAGCGCTACATTGCGGCCTGACCGTGTGATGAAGCTGTCGCGTAAAACATCGAAATCGCCCGCAACCAGCGCAAACAGATAGCAAGGTTTTGGGAAAGGATCCTCCCACTTGACCCAGTGACGACCATTTTTTGCCACTCCGCCGTCAACGCGGTTGCCGTTTGCCAGCAGATAAGGATAAAGCTTCTCTTCCGCGATAAGGGTAGTGGTAAAGCGTGCCAGCACGTCAGGCCTGTCCAGATACCACGTGATATGACGAAAACCTTCCGCCTCACACTGGGTGCAAAGCGCTTCGCCTGATTTGTAGAGACCTTCCAGCGCGCTGTTTTTATCCGGATGAATATCGTTGACGATTTTCATCGTAAAGGCTTCAGGCAACTGATACACAATCAGGCTGCCCTCCTCCAGCGCATAATCCGTCCAGGGCTGACCGTCGATTTCCAGTGAAATCAGCGAGAGCTCTTCCCCGTCAAGACGCAGCGACGCATCGGCCTGGCCCAGACGCTTTACGCGGCTGACTGCGGTCACTCGGGTCAGGGCGGCGTCCAGTTCAAACGTCAGATCAATATCGGTAATGGTGTAATCTGGCGCCCGGTAATCATGGCGATTTTTGGCTTGTGGCAGTTGCGTCATAAGTCCTTCTCACGTCGACAATTAGTTAATGCAAGTCTATTCCGCTTAGCAGAATGTTGCCATGTCCATTCGACGCGCCAGGCGGCAATTGCTGTTAAAAAATACATTTTTTTAACAAGCGCACGGATTGCCCTCGACCTGTCCGGTGGAATTATGCTGTGATCGGGTTCAATAAATGAGGATTCAAGTTATACTCCTGCGTCATTTACACTCTTTCAACCAGGGATAACGCTCTTCGCCAGAGGATGCTGAAACGCACCATGACACGACATGCTTCCCCGATACTGACCACACTGCTGGATACGGACGCCTATAAACTGCATATGCAGCAGGCGGTATTCCACCGTTATCAGAATGTCTCCGTGGTGGCTGAGTTTCGCTGCCGGGGCGACGATCTTTTAGGTATTTATGCTGCTGAAATAGCTCAGCAGGTCGCGATGATGCAGTCGTTAGCGCTTAGCGAAGAAGAAAGCCGCTATCTTGCCGGCCTGCCCTTTTTCAAAGCGGATTATCTGCAATGGCTGAAACAGTTCCGCTATGATCCTTCTCAGGTTCGTATACGTAATCATCAGGGAAAACTGGATATTCGTATTGCTGGTCCCTGGCTGGAAGTCATTATGTGGGAGGTACCGCTGCTGGCATTGATCAGTGAAGTGGTACATCGCCATCGCTCACCGCAGGCGACGCCGGCAATTGCCGTCGATCGTTTGCACAGCAAGCTGCGCGAATTTAATACGCTGACGGCCGGGATGGATATGTCCCGCTTTAAGCTTATGGATTTCGGTACGCGTCGCCGTTTTTCCCGCGATGTGCAAATGAGCATCGTCAGCACGCTGAAAACCGATTTCCCATGGCTGGTTGGATCAAGCAACTATGACATCGCACGCCAGCTACAGCTGGCACCGGTAGGCACTCAGGCCCACGAATGGTTTCAGGCACATCAGCAGATCAGTCCCGTGCTGGCCAACAGCCAGCGAGCAGCGCTGCAGGCGTGGCTGGAAGAATATCCGGACCGTTTAGGCATTGCGCTGACTGACTGTATCACTATGGATGCTTTCCTGCGTGACTTCGGCCTGAACTTTGCCAGTAGCTATCAGGGATTGCGGCATGATTCCGGCGATCCTGTTGAATGGGGTGAAAAAGCGATAGCCCATTATGAAAAGCTGGGTATCAATCCTGAAAACAAAACGCTGGTTTTCTCTGACAACCTGGATTTAAACAAAGCGGTGGATCTTTATCGCCATTTTGGTCAGCGAATCGAGGTTATTTTTGGTATCGGCACGCGTTTAACTTGCGATATACCTCAGGTAAGGCCGTTGAATATCGTCATTAAACTGGTTGAGTGTAACGGTAAACCCGTTGCCAAGCTTTCTGATAGTCCGGGTAAAACTATTTGCCAGGATAAAGCTTTTGTACGCGCCCTTCGTAAGGCTTTCGATTTGCCGCTGGTTAAAAAAGCCAGCTAGTCCCCGGCACGAAGGGAAAGAGATAGCGTATCTCTTTCCCGCTTTGTTCTTTACGCCGCCAGCTCTGTAATAAATCTCCCGCATCACAACGAATTCTTCTTGTTTCTCGTCTGTCGGCAAGTAACATAGGATCGCCCCGATTTCGGGTAATTTTAATTCTGATAAAAGAGAGACTTTATTATGAGCGTTGTGCCTGTAGCGGATGTACTGCAAGGCCGGATCGCGGTTGACAGCGAAGTCACCGTTCGCGGCTGGGTACGTACCCGCAGAGATTCAAAAGCCGGTATTTCCTTTATCGCCGTCTACGATGGCTCCTGCTTTAATCCTGTTCAGGCTGTCGTCAATAATTCTCTGAATAATTATCAGGATGAAGTGCTGCGCTTGACTACCGGCTGTTCTGTCGTTGTCACCGGTAAGGTTGTTGAATCACCGGGCGAAGGCCAGAGTTTTGAGATCCAGGCCAGCGCGGTTGAAGTCGTCGGCTGGGTTGACGATCCGGATACTTATCCGATGGCCGCCAAGCGCCACAGTATCGAATATTTGCGTGAGGTTGCTCACCTGCGTCCACGTACTAACCTGATTGGCGCCGTCGCTCGCGTTCGCCATACGCTGGCACAGGCGCTGCACCGTTTCTTTGACGAGCAGGGCTTTTTCTGGGTCTCTACCCCACTGATAACCGCCTCCGATACAGAGGGCGCGGGTGAAATGTTCCGTGTATCCACGCTGGATATGGAAAATCTGCCGCGTACGCCGGAAGGCAAAGTTAATTACGATGAAGATTTCTTTGGCAAAGAAGCTTTCCTGACCGTTTCCGGGCAGCTGAATGGCGAAACTTACGCCAGCGCCATTTCCAAAATCTATACTTTTGGCCCAACTTTCCGTGCTGAAAATTCTAACACCAGTCGCCATCTGGCTGAGTTCTGGATGCTGGAGCCGGAAGTTGCCTTTGCCGATCTCGAAGATAACGCTGCGCTCGCGGAAGCGATGCTGAAATATGTTTTTAAAGCGGTACTGGAAGAGCGCGCGGATGATATGGCTTTCTTTGCCGAGCGCGTAGACAAAGAAGCTATTACACGCCTGCAACAGTTTGTGACTACTGATTTCGCGCAGGTCGATTACACCGATGCCATTGAAATTCTGAAAGCCTGCGGTGAAAAGTTTGAAAACGCGGTTTCGTGGGGCATTGACCTTTCTTCAGAACACGAGCGTTATCTGGCTGAGAAGCACTTTAAAGCCCCTGTGGTGGTAAAAAACTATCCGAAGGACATTAAAGCGTTCTATATGCGTTTGAACGATGACGGAAAAACCGTGGCCGCCATGGACGTGCTGGCACCCGGTATCGGCGAGATCATTGGTGGTTCACAGCGTGAAGAACGTCTGGACGTGCTGGATGCACGCCTTGCCGAAATGGGTCTGAATAAAGAAGATTACTGGTGGTATCGCGACCTGCGTCGTTATGGCACCGTGCCCCATTCCGGATTTGGCTTAGGGTTTGAACGCCTGATTGCCTATGTTACCGGCGTACAAAATGTCAGGGACGTTATTGCCTTCCCAAGAACGCCGCGCAACGCCAGCTTCTGATTTTATGTATTAAATATAAGAAATTCATATATATAACTAAGGCCAGCCTCGCTGGCCTTTTTTTATTTTTGCAAATTATGAGATGGTTCACAAAGTTCCGCTATATTTACATATAGAAACAAAAATTTTCTCCGTGAAACACCAATTCGATATTTGTAGCATTTTCGAGGTGGATTAACCGGACTGCCAATGGAAAGATGCGTGCAGACACAGGAAGACACCAAACTCTCATCGTAGTTCTGTAAAGAATTATTGACGGCAGTGGCAGGTGTCCAGATAACTCCAATGAGGGTAATAAATAATGATGAAGCGCAATATTCTGGCACTGGTTATCCCAGCCCTGTTAGCCGCTGGTGCAGCCAATGCAGCAGAAATCTATAACAAAGACGGCAACAAGCTGGACCTCTATGGCAAAGTTGATGGTCTGCACTATTTCTCAGACGACAGCGGCAACGATGGCGACCAGAGCTACGTGCGTTTTGGTTTCAAAGGTGAAACCCAGATCAATGATATGCTGACCGGCTATGGTCAGTGGGAATACAACATCCAGGCTAACAACAGCGAAGGTTCCGACGCGCAAGACGGTAATAAAACCCGTCTGGGCTTCGCCGGTCTGAAATTTGCTGAGTATGGCTCTCTTGATTACGGCCGTAACTACGGCGTAGTTTACGACGCTATCGGCTGGACCGATATGCTGCCTGAGTTCGGCGGCTACTCTGGCTACTCCGATAACTTTCTGGTAGGTCGTTCTACCGGCGTGGCTACCTACCGCAACACCAACTTCTTTGGCCTGGTTGACGGCTGGAACTTTGCCGTACAGTACCAGGGCAAAAACGATCGTGACGACATTCGTCGTTCAAACGGTGACGGCTGGGGTGTCTCTACCTCTTATACCTCACCAATTGGCGTAGCTATCGTCGGTGCCTATGCTTCTGGCGATCGTACCGATGCGCAGAACAGCGCTTTCTATGGTCGTGGCGACAAAACCCAGCAGTGGGCTACCGCGCTGAAATATGACGCCAACAACGTCTACCTGGCAGCTTCCTACGGCGAAACCCGTAACGCACAGTTTATTACTAACAATAATATTGTTGATAATGATGACAATGCTGTGAACGGTTTTGCTAACAAAGCGCAGAACTTTGATATCGTAGCGCAATACCAGTTCGACTTCGGTCTGCGTCCTTCTATTGCCTATGAACAGTCTAAAGGCAAGGATATCGAAGGCGTAGGCGACGTTGACCTGTACAAATATGTTGATGTGGGCGCCACCTACTACTTCAACAAAAACATGTCTACCTATGTTGACTACCAGATCAACCTGTTGGATGACGACAACGCTCTGGGTCTGAACACTGATGACGTCGTAGCAGTAGGTCTGGTTTACCAGTTCTAATCCGTTACGCTTGTATTATCGAGCGGGGCTTCGGGCCCCGCTTTTTTATGTCTGCTTTCTCCTGTCAGCGCCATAAGCTTTTCAATACCTTCAATACCTTCAATACCTTCAATGCCTTCAATACCTTCAATGCCTCCAATACCTCTAATACCTCTAATACCTCCAATACCTCCAATACCTTCAATAGCATTTGCTGCGTCCGCATTTCAGGCCAATAATTTTATCCCGTTCATGCAATGACTCTCTGCTCTTTCATCATATTTCGAGCCAGCCCGCAAACCTTGAAAAGCGTCAGAAAAAGTATTGCCGACATGCAGGAAAGGTGAAAAAATCAACAGCGTTCAGGAGAAGGAGCTTTTATATGGATATGATTTCCCCACTGGTACTTAACCTTTCAGAAAAGCCAGGCGAAGCAAAACCGCAGGAAGAAATTTCCCATGGCCGCTTTGTCAGAGTCGAAACCCACATCGACTGGCTCAGGCATGATGTAACCGAAATCAGAAATGAGCTTAAGGATGTTCGTGTTGAGATAAAAGATGTTCGTAGTGAGATAAAAGATGTCCGTAGTGAGATAAAAGATGTCCGCGGTGAGATAAAAGATATCCGCGGTGAAATAAAAGACGTTCGTGACGAGATAAGAGACGTGCGCAAAGATATGCGGTCTGATTTCCGTCTCATGTTCAGCGCGTTAATTATGGTCGCATTAGGTCTTTCCAGCATTATGGCAAAAGGCTTTCACTGGCTATAAGCATTGGCCGGTATTTTGATGCCGCAAAGGTTGATTAAAGCTGACTGCTACCCTTTTGCAGTCAAGTACCTCTGCTTCTTTTGCCTGCGGCAACGTACCCATTTTTTTAACGCAAACGGTTAGCAATTTTTTTCTGCTGGCGTTACCCTGAATAACCACTTCGTTTCGGGTTATAACGGACTTCCACTATGTTTGAACGTATTTCAGCTGCACCTGCAGATCCTATTCTTGGCTTAGCCGATCTTTTCCGCGCAGACGATCGTCCTGATAAAATCAATCTGGGCATCGGCGTTTATAAAGATGAAACCGGTAAAACGCCGGTGCTGACCAGCGTGAAAAAAGCCGAGCAGTATCTGCTGGAAAACGAAACCACGAAAAATTACCTCAGCATTGACGGCCTGGCTGATTTTGGCCAGTGTACACAGGCGCTGCTTTTCGGCAACGATAACGCTATCCTGAACGAAAAACGTGCCCGCACGGCTCAGACGCCAGGCGGTACTGGCGCGCTGCGTATTGCCGCTGATTTTATTGCTTCACAGACCAGCGCAAAGCGTATCTGGGTGAGCAACCCAAGCTGGCCAAACCATAAAAATGTCTTTCAGGCAGCGGGTCTGGAAGTCTGTGAATATCAGTATTATGACGCGGCTAATCATGCGCTGGATTTCGACGGCATGCTGAACGCGCTACGTGAAGCCAAAGCGGGCGACGTCGTACTCTTCCATGGTTGCTGCCATAACCCAACCGGCATCGATCCTACCGCTGAGCAGTGGCACAAGCTGGCAGAACTTTCACTGGCTAACGGCTGGTTGCCGCTGTTTGATTTCGCTTACCAGGGCTTTGCTCGCGGTCTGGAAGAAGATGCGGAAGGCCTGCGTATTTTTGCCGCTGGTCACAAAGAACTGATTGTCGCCAGCTCTTACTCAAAGAACTTTGGCCTTTACAACGAGCGCGTCGGTGCTTTCACCCTGGTGGCCAGCACGGCGGACATTGCGGACGTCGCATTTAGTCAGGTTAAGGCAACTATTCGCGCTAACTACTCCAACCCGCCGGCCCATGGCGCTGCGGTAGTAGCAACGATTCTAAGTAATGACTCGCTGCGTACGCTTTGGGAACAGGAGCTGACCGATATGCGTCAGCGCATCCATCGTATGCGCCAGCTGTTCGTGAATACGCTACAGGAAAAAGGTGCTAAAGGTGATTTCAGCTTTATCATCAACCAAAACGGCATGTTCTCTTTCAGCGGGCTGACTAAAGAACAGGTTATCCGACTGCGCGAAGAGTTTGGCGTTTACGCGGTTAATTCAGGGCGTGTGAACGTGGCAGGCATGACGCCGGATAATATGGCTCCGCTGTGTGAAGCCATTGCCGCCGTGTTGTAAAGGCAGGTCTGAAGCAAAGCTAAATAATGTAAAAAAAGCCTGCACCGGGCAGGCTTTTTTATGCAGTCTTTAATGAAAATGAAGATATTGCTACTGAAGAAAAGGGTTAGAAATCCGTTCGCGCCCAAGTGTAGAGATCGGGCCATGGCCTGGCAAAAAAGTTACGTCATCGCCAAGGGGTAAAAGCTTACGCTTAATGGCATCAATCAGATCGGTATGGCTACCCTGAGGGAAATCGGTACGGCCTACGCCACCGCTAAAAATAACGTCGCCGGAAATCAACAGCCGCGAAACCCGATCGAAAAAGACAATATGGCCCGGCGTATGTCCCGGACAGAGTAAGACTTCCAGCGAGATATCGCCGGTGTGTACAACTTCGCCTTCATCCAGCCAGCGATCGGGCGTTAGCGGTGCGCATTCAGGGAAGCCAAACATTTGGCTCTGCGTTGGCAAACCCTCCAGCCAGAAAGCGTCGGCTTTATGCGGCCCGATAACGGGAACGGCATAAAAAGCCGCCAGCTCGGCCGCCGCGCCAACGTGATCCAGATGGCCATGCGTCAGCAGGATCTGCGTGACCGTTACGCCTTTTTCAGTGACCTGCGCCCGTATCTTCTCCGCATCACCACCCGGATCGACAATCGCTGCCTGTAAGGTAGTCGGACACCAAATCAACGAGCAGTTCTGCGAAAAAGCCGTTACCGGAATAATTTCATAATTCATAGGGCTCCATTAATCCCGACACGCCAGGATTTTTACCAGTGCCTTGTCGGCCCGGTATCAATATGCACAAAGTTGCTTCGCGGATAGTATCCTACACCGCCCGCCCTCATGGAAAGCGCAGCTTTGCGAATATTGCTCAGAGCAGTTCCTTCAATATGGAAATCCATCGCCTGGCCCTGGGTGTGATAGCTGTGTTTAGCAACACCGCTACCGCGTTCACGTAATGAATTGTTGGTGGCCAGCGTACGATAGCCAGAAATAAGCTGGACGGGTTTACGCGTATCAAGCAGAGCCTGCAGGCGGTACAGCTGGTCAAAAAGATGGGGGTCGATGCTCTTGATCTGGTTGGCACGATAGTCACGGAAAAAATGGTTCAGACGTGTTAACTCATCTTTATCGTAGCTTTTGCCATTAAAGAACTCAGTCTTAAGGCTTTCGCCGGTATGTAAATTATTCAGCGTCAGAACGCGGGGACGCGAAGTAGAAAGCGAAGCAAAAGCCTGTCCGGGAAGGAGCGATAAGCCTAATGCCGCGCCGCCCAGAGCCAGTAATTTACGGCGATGTGAGTTGAATTTATCCATTAATCTGTGTTACCCGGCAAGTTTTAAAAACGGTGGAAACATTCACCGTCGGGAACCTTAACCGGGTAAAAATGCGGCGTCAACCAACGAAACGTGACGGGCACGGCAATTCAGGGAGTGATTGTCGTGCCCGTTTTGCAGAACGATCGAACTACAGTCGAGTAAAACCTGAAGAATCAATTACTAGAGCAATAATTGACCAGCCTTTGTCAACACCTGCGCACCGGAGCGGGCAGTCAGGTCATAATTGTAAATATCTGTTCGATACTGCGTCCTGCCATCATCTGCTACCCAGGCCGTCAGATAATAAAGATTGACCGGAATATGGTGACGGATAGCGACATAACGCGTATCCCCCTGCTTCAGGGTGCTGGAAATGCGCGTATCGTTCCATCCTGCATCCTGCAGAAGCAGATTAGCCAGATCCGAAGCTTTATTGACGCGCACACAGCCAGAGCTTAGCGCGCGAATGTCTTTCTGGAACAGATTATGGTTAGGCGTATCGTGCAGATAGATAGCATCTGAACTTGGCATATTAAATTTGTAACGGCCAAGCGAGTTGGTCGCGCCAGGCGCCTGTCGTATCCGGTAAGGGAACGAAGCTGCCGAAATCATCCGCCAGTCAATCATCGAAGGATCGATGACTTCCGCATCGCTGCTCCAGCCGGAAAGCAGCGTATAATTGTGTTTATACAGGTAACCCGGATCTTGCTTAACCTTAGGAACAATATCCTGACGCACCAAAGTGGTAGGCACGTTCCACGGCGGATTCAGCACGACATTATTGAGCGCGCTACGCATCAGCGGTGTTTTACGATCTGGTCGCCCAACGATCACTCTGGAAGAAAGGATCTGACTGCCGTTCAAATAGTAAATCAGCGAATAGTTGGCAATATTGACCATGATGCCGTTATGCATGTCATCAGGCAGTAGTCGCAACCGCTGTATGTTCAAAGCCAGCAGTGAAGCGCGTAGCTGAGGCGATACGTTCAGCCATTCGCGAGTGCGTGGACCAATAACGCCATCCGCCTCAAGTCCCTGCCAGCGCTGAAAGCGTTTAACCCCTTCCACCAGCTCTTCTGAATAGACATGGGCAGGGTTGACCGGTGCAGCAGTTTGTACGTGACCCACCAGCTCAGGCGTATTTGGCTGCGGTGCCCGCTCGGCAATGGAAGCTGAAGGACTGACTACCGCGTCGCTATTTGCAGCCGAGGCGGAAGACCCGGCTACAGCGTCGCCATTAGCAGCCGTAGAAGATGGCTGCACTGCCGCATCCTCATCCACTACGGACGCAGGCACTGGCGTGGTTGGAACCACATCGTCATCCGGTTTTGGCGTATCGCTGTTAGCCGTCAGCATATTACTGCGCTGTAAAATTTCTCGCAGCGCCGGCACGTCATCACTCAGTTGTCCCGGCCGCAGACTCTGCCTGTCAGTGAGCTGCGGCCAGGCACGGTTATCTGCCAGCAGCGCTTTTAACGCCTGATGCATTCTGACGTACTGCGGATGCTGGGGAGCCAGGGAAGCAACAAAAACGTCCAGCGACCCATGCCCAACCGCCCGCTGCCACTGATTGATCGCAGACATAGCAGGCGTTTCAAGCTTATAGGGCACGTTGCTATAAAGCCACGTCTCGCCTTTAGTGGGTACAGCTGCCACAAACTGTAAGTAGCCCAGCATCGCATCCGATAACACGACATCTCGTTTCATGCCGCTTACCGAAGGGTCGGTCAACATTTTCACCCATTGCGTGAACTGCGGCTGTACGCCAGAAAGCGCAACCTCTGCCAGCTGTTGCTGAAATTGTTTAACGGCCTGACGATCCTGCCACATTGGCTGCATATGCCTGGCAGCATAAAGCGAGGTTAGCATTTGCTGATAAAAGGGTTTGTAGCCGCTGGCAAACAGCGACTGTAACTCTGACTGCGCGTGAACAGCCGACGTTGAGGTAGCCGCATGCCTGACGGCGGCATTAGCTGAGCCAACAACCAGTGTCAAAAACAGACCTGCGCTTAATTTTTTTAAATTCGATCCTGTCAGCAACATCCCTTGCCTCCTTTAACGGGTCTGTATGAACGATAGCCCTGATTAACTATTGTTATAAGTATAGAAAAGAAAACGGCATTTGCGTTGAGGTCACAAATGCCGTTGAAGAGAGTAGATCGGCGACCTGATTTTTGCTATATCCGTCGCCGATTATTTTGTGCTATTCCCGTCAGGAAGTAAGCTGCCCGGCGGTCGCTTCCTCAGAGGCGTTCGCGGCCGTGGGTTCTGCCGCAAAACCACGCAGGCCGACAACGTGAACGTGTTCGGTATTATTAATTACCTTACGCACCAGCTTATAGGTAGTGCCTTTTTCCGGGCTGATATTTTCCGGTGCCGCAATAATCAGCTGCATTTCAAGACGGTCGCAAAGTTCAAACAGCGTGGCAATGGATTTGGCATCCAGACGCGCGGCCTCATCAAGGAACAGCAGGCGGCACGGCGAGATATCTTTACCACGCAGGCGGCGGGATTCTTCTTCCCAACTTTGCACTACCATAACCAGAATCGACATACCTGTACCGATAGCCTCTCCTGTTGAAAGCGCCCCGCTCTCGGCGCGCAGCCAGCCATCGGAACCACGGTTAACCTCAACCTCCATAGAGAGATAGTTACGGTAATCCAGCAGCTCTTCGCCGATAGTTTGCGGCGTGCGCTGTCCCATATCAATCTGCGGATTGAGTCGCTGGTAAAGCTTCGCCAGCGCCTCCGAGAAGGTCAATCGCTGGCTTTTAAACAGATCCTGATGCTGTTCATGCTGTTCGGAAAGCACGTCCAGCAGCGTAGCGTGCGTCTCCCGTACGTTTACATTCAGGCGCACGCTCTGAACCTGACCGAAGCTGACGTTCTGTAAGCCCTGGTTCAGCTGGCGAATACGGTTTTGCTCGCGCTGAATAGTTTTACGAATGATATTCGCTACGCTGCGGGAACTGATAGCAAGCATCTGTTCACGGGCGGTTAGCTCTTCGCTCAGACGGTTTAGCTCGATTTCCATCTGCTCAATCGCTTCTACCGGATCGTCCGTGCGGATAATATCCTGACGGATACGCTCGCGCAGATGCTGGTAGACGGCAATAAAGAACTCAATCTTCCGTTCTGGCCGTTTTGGATCTTCCGACAGGCGAAGGATATCGCGCAGATGCTCATTATCGGCGACCGCCAGACGCAGCGCACCCAGCGCTTTATCCGACATTGAGCGCAGCTCGTCACCGCCCAGGTAGGCAAGCTCACGACGATGCAGTCGACGTTCGACGCCGTTGTCTTTAACCATGCGCAGTACGGCTACCCAGCCAGCTTTCGCGTTAACGACCTGCTCGCGGCTTTGATGATAGTCGCGCTCGACGCGCTTCAGTTTTTTCTGTAGCGCGTCCATCTCGGCTTCACAGAAGGTAAGCTGTTTCTCCAGCTGATTGCGGCGGCTGCGGTTATTGCTCAGCGCGGCATAGAGTTCGTCACGACGAATGCGCGCCCGCTCTTCTGCGCTCGCATCGGCGGCCACGCCAATATCCTGCATCTCCTGGAGCAGTTCCTTCAGCATATCGCGCTTGGCATCGTAAGAACTTTTCAATGAGGCCAGCACCTGCGAATACTGCGTCAGCTGCGCCTGATGGCCTCTCAGCTGCTCGCGTGCGCGTGCGCGTTCTGCTTCAGCCTGCTCAAGACGACGGCGTAGTTTTTCATTCAGATCGCTGTTGCCATCAAGCATACCTGCCGAATCAGCATAGTTAAAGTGCGCGCGGCGCTGTACCACCTCGGTGAGAGCAAAAGCCTGCTGGCGAGCATCGCGCTGTACCTGCTGTGCCTGCTGATAGTCCTGTTTGAGCTGCTCGTGCTGCTCCGGATCGCTTTGCAGTACCGCAATCAGCGGCTCCAGTTTGGCCAGATTGGTACCGTGCTGCTGCAGGAAACGTGCGGCTTCCTGAGCTTCATCCAGCCTTTCCAGAATTTCTTCGTAGCGATCCTGCAGCGTTTCGTCCAGCAATAAATTGACGCGCGGCATCAGCCGGTTGAGCTGAGCCACGCCCTCTTTAGCCTGGTCAAACTGCTGGCGCT
>Ga0153980_1000088_pt1 | contig 58760 bp, 28 predicted proteins | sample TSGA064MetaG_FD_104722 | JGI IMG/M metagenome (GOLD analysis project Ga0153980, IMG submission 104722) | Attine ant fungus gardens microbial communities from Georgia, USA - TSGA064 MetaG | ecosystem: Host-associated > Fungi > Mycelium > Unclassified | place: USA: Georgia, Magnolia Springs State... | reverse complement strand
GTGAGGAGTTACTGAACCTGGTTTACAGATAACCATACCACGTTTGATATCAGTTTTCTCAATACCACGTAACAATAAACCTACGTTATCACCAGCCTCACCGTAATCTAAGATTTTACGGAACATCTCAACACCTGTTACTGTAGATTTCAAGTTCTCAGCACCCATACCTAAGATCTCAACTGGATCACCAGAGTTGATTACACCTCTTTCGATACGACCTGTAGCAACTGTACCACGACCAGTGATTGAGAATACATCCTCGATAGGCATCAAGAAAGGTAAGTCAGTCAAACGTGGAGGAATTGGAATGTAGTTATCTACAGCATCCATTAATTCCATGATTTTCTCAACCCACTCAGGCTCACCATTCAATGCACCTAAAGCAGATCCTTTGATTACAGGGATATCATCACCTGGGAATTCGTAGAATGACAATAACTCACGAACTTCCATTTCTACTAAGTCTAACAACTCAGGGTCATCAACTAAGTCAGTTTTGTTCATGAATACTACTAACGCAGGAACACCTACCTGACGAGCCAACAAGATGTGCTCACGAGTTTGAGGCATAGGACCATCAGTCGCAGCAACTACGATGATAGCACCGTCCATTTGAGCAGCACCAGTTACCATGTTCTTAACGTAGTCAGCGTGACCTGGACAGTCAACGTGTGCATAGTGACGGTTAGCTGTAGAATATTCTACGTGTGCAGTATTGATTGTGATACCACGCTCTTTTTCTTCAGGAGCAGAGTCAATTGAATCAAATGAACGAGCTTCTGACAAACCTTTATCAGCCAATACTTTAGTGATAGCAGCTGTAGTTGTAGTTTTACCGTGGTCAACGTGACCGATAGTACCAATGTTTAAGTGTGGTTTACTACGGTCAAATTTCTCTTTTGCCATGTTTATGCGAATTAGTAATTATAAATTATTTCTATTTGTTATATACTCTTGCTTAACTTTTACACAAGTACGAGCCAAAGATGGGATTTGAACCCACGACCTCTTCCTTACCAAGGAAGTGCTCTACCCCTGAGCTACTTCGGCTTACTAAAAAACCTTATTTACGTATTAATGCCCCCACCTTTAGATACATTATTATCAAAGAAGATAGAGACTAAATTTAATACTTGAAAAATTTGAGCGGAAGACGAGGTTCGAACTCGCGACCTATAGCTTGGAAGGCTATCGCTCTACCAACTGAGCTACTTCCGCTTAATAATTAGAAACTAGAGTAAATCTAAACTCCAATTAAAAAAAGTGTGGAGGGAGAAGGATTCGAACCTTCGAAGCCGAAGCAACGGATTTACAGTCCGTCCCATTTGACCGCTCTGGAACCCCTCCAGACCTGTAACTTTCGTTACATTTAGAGCCTCTTATCGGGATCGAACCAATGACCTACTGATTACAAGTCAGTTGCTCTACCAGCTGAGCTAAAGAGGCTTCTAATATTTTTAAAATAACTTACGTTCTATCAACGCCAATCCGACAACTTTATCTTTTCAGCGAGTGCAAATATCGAATTTACTTTTGATTTTTGCAAGTTTATTTTTTACTTTTTTTTCATTTAAAGAACTAAGCAAACTTCGTTATTGTGAACCGTTGTTCCCTTGTTTGCTGATGCAAAGATAGACACAAAACTCACTTTACAAAAATATTTATAAAAAAAAAACGACACTTTTTGTCAATTATACTGATATGCAGCACAATAATTTTTAATTGACTATTTGCCTATTTTGGTTATTTGCCTAATGTGCTATCTTTGGGCATGCAAATTTTACCGCAATCACTTTCAAAACTTACCCGCTATACAGCACTACTTGCGCTATTTATAGCTGGTAAAGGCGATTTGAAAGCTCAAAATATTATTCAAAAATTGAGTAAAAAATTTCTTTCGGCCGAAAAAGACTCTACCCGATCAGGCAGTTTTATGGTTTTACCTGCCGTCGGTTACGCACAGGAAACGGGAGTAGAATATGGATTAGCAAGTTCATATAACTTTTACCTGGACAAGTCTGACCCCCATATCCGTACCTCCACAATGACGCTCATGGGGACATTTACATCCAAACATCAGTCAAATTTTAAATTTCAAACTGACCTTTGGACAAAAAATAACGATTACCATTTCGTCAGTGAAGTCCGATACCGCAACTGGCCATTTAATTACTATGGCATCGGCATGGATACCTGGAAGACGGATGAAGAACGGGTTGATCAAAAGCTATTTCGATTAAAACTGGAAGCGGAGAAAAAAGTCGGCAACCATCTTTATTCCGGTATCAATATACAGTACGATAATTTTTCAATCCGTAGCGATAGCAGCGACCATATATTCAATCAATCGGGTCTTATCGGAAAAGAGGGCGGTCAACAATTGCTGCTTGGTGTATCTCAATTATTTGACAATCGAGATAATGTTTCCTATAGTACACGTGGATATTATGCCAAATTACGCCTGGCTTACGCACCTAAGTTATGGACCAGCACAGACTTCAATGGAGCAAATCTGGATCTGGACCTTCGTGGGTTTATTCCATTGCATAAAAAAGTCACACTGGCACTTCAGGGGATCTTTCGTTCGACATTCGGAAAAACAATTCCTTTCTATAATTACCGTGAACTAGGTGGTGACATGATGATGCGCGGCTATTACCTCGGTCGTTATCGTGACAAAAATTACCTTGCTTCGCAAGCGGAATTACGTTACCGTTTTCATCCTCGTTTTGGTATTGTCGGTTTTTCGGGAATTGGATCAACCTTTTCAAAAGAAAATAGCAGCAGATATGTACCGAGTTACGGTGGTGGCTTGCGCTACTTCTTTAGCTTAGAACATAATAGCAGCATTCGATTTGATTATTCCTATGGTGAACAAAGAGCCGGGGAGAAAAGACAATCTGGTTTTTACCTATCTTTAAGCGAAGCTTTTTAACTAAAAACGGGGGCTTCACCTTTTCGACTCCCCCGTTTTTTTAATTTCATTCGGATCCCACAACAGTTTCTATTCAGTTGTTAACGAGTCCCTTTTCAGCTTCTAAAGACCCTCTCCATTCATAAAAAAATCAATCAGGCATCTGATTAATGCTATTTTCGTTCTGTGACCTTAATTAAGTAAGCCATGACCCCACGTCAAGTCCACCTTTTCATATGGAATCATTATACTGATAAGATGCTCGCATTTCGATCATAAAACGAAGCTGAATGCTTCCGGGCTCTTATTACACTTTAAGCAAAACTTGTAGGAAGTAAAGAGAAAACTAAAACCTGATCAGAAAATTTTCCTTTCGTTGTCCGGCTCTGAAAAAGACCAAACCAATTCGATACAGATCTATGGTGACAACTACGCGATCATCATGCTTGAGCTTGTTCCAATAGTTTTCCCGTTCGACCGACAAATGGGGCTCATTTACGATCAGCATATCGCGTTCACCCACAGTCTCCAGAAAATTCAGGTCTAGATTCGTCTGGTCAATATAATAGATCTTGCGAGAAGAATGATTTCCAAGATTATTCTTCAATAAGTTCACATAGCTTATGCTGTTTTTTTCGGTTAAATATGCAAACTGATCGTAGGCAAAAGCCTTCAGTAGACGTTCGAGCAATAGATATTTTTTATTTTCCGCCTTCCCCTTCGCACGAATAGCGGCAGGCAAATTTCCGATCGCACGCGCATCCTCTTTCCGATAGATTACTTCATCCACCAATTTATAAACAAACGGAGAATGCGTCCCATGCCGGCTATGAGATATGAAATAGTGGTGCCAATACTTCAGATGGTAGTTCATTTCGCTGCAAACATCGAAAAATTTACCCTGATATGCAATTAAATTCTTGCACTATAGCGGGATATTTGAGCATCTAAGGCAACACAAAAACATAAATTAGGTTACCAAGAATAACTGTGATTAGTTACATCCCCAGATACCGCTTTAATTAATTATTTCACATGGAACATTCAATAACAATTTAAAGGAGAAATCCCGTTAAACCCCGCCCCGATTAAAAAGAAGGACTACAGCTAAAACATACTGTTGCCAGGATAGTACGTTAAAACTGGAGTACGAAAGCACTACCTTCCCCTTCCACGCTGTTGAGAAAAATGGTGCCCTTATGCAACAGCATAATCTGCTTGCTCAGCGTCAACCCAACCCCGGTGCCCGTTTTCTTTGTCGTAAAGAAAGGTGTAAATATTTGTTCTTGAAGATCCGCAGGAATTCCTGAACCATTGTCTTCAATACGGATCTGCACTTTTCCGTCTATTTCCAATGCAGACAAACTAATATAGGCCTCCGTCCTTGCTTTTACGGCATCAATCGCGTTTAGCATCAGATTAATGATAACTTGTTCTATCAGATTGACATCAGCATACAGTATCAACCGGGTGTTCTTCAGGATAATATCAACATCAATATTCTTCTGAATCAGGGTCGGTTCGAGCAATTGATAGATATGTTCAAATAGCTGAGAGACCTGAATTGGAGCCACCTGTGGCTGATCTACTTTGTTGATCATACGGTAGCTTTTTGCAAAATGCAGCAGTCCTTCGCTTCGACGCTTGATCGTGGATATACCTGTTTTTAAATCTTCAATATCCTCATGCCCTCTAAAATGATCCAAACGCCCATTGAGCGTTTCGGCCAACGAACTGATCGGCGCGATAGAATTCATGATCTCGTGCGTAAGCACACGTAATAATTTATGCCAGGCTTTTGTCTCAGTCTCATCAATAGCTTCGTTGATATTTTGATAGACGACAATCCGAAATATGGCATCCTGGGTTTCAAAACTAGAACTCTGGATCAACAACTTTATCTTTCCTTTACTCGATTGAACGGACTCCATTTGTTGCCGCCCATTGTCCAACGCCATGGTCTTTTCATAAAGGTCGGGATTTTTCTTTTTCAGTCCGGCAATATTCCCAAGATGTGGTAGATGGAACAGCTGTTTAAAAGCATCGTTCACCCACATTACTTTTCCCGCGTCCATTTCATAAAAGATGATAGCCGAGTTAAGCATATTGATGACACGATCGAGGTACTGATGCTGTATCTCCTGCTTAATACTGATTTCCTTATACGTTTCGTTAATTTGATTAAAAGCGCGGAAAAGCTGCCCTTCAACCGACTTTGGATTTTTAACCAAAAAACGTCGCGTGAAGTCACGGTATTTGACTGCTTCGGCAAATTCTACAAGCTGCCGTTCCAAAAAATTATATTGGGCATACAGGTTGAAACCAAGATAAAGCATTATACAAAAGATCAATGCGGCTTGTACGTATTCATGCTTCATCAACAGGTAGGCACCGACAACCGAAGCCGCCAAAAGCAAAATAATCTTAATTACATTTAAAACTTTTCCATGTCTCATAGACTAGATATCGTATTTCTCCAAACGTCTGTAGAGTGCCGCGCGCGTTAGCCCCAATTCCTTTGCAGCTTTACTGATATTGCCATTATAACGTTCGATGGCTGATTTGATGGCTTTCCGCTCCAATTCTTCCAGATTTTGACTACTGGGTATGGATTCAACAACAACCTGCTCAGTCTGTTGTTCAATGGGTGAGAAAAATAGATCATTTCCCGCAATACTTACTTGGTCAGCCATAATGACTGCCCGTTCGATGCTATATTGTAACTCACGAACATTTCCCGGAAAATGGTAAGCAAAAAGCTTTTTTATGGCATCCGGTTCAAATCCTTCTATTCGCTTATTGTATTTCTTAGCATAGATATCCAAAAAATGTATGGCCAATAGTCTAATATCTTCTCCCCTTTCACGTAACGGTGGTACCTGAATCTCTACCGTATTGATCCGATAAATCAAATCTTTTCGAAAACGACTTTCGTCAGCCAACTGTTTCAGGGATACATTAGTAGCTGAGATTAAGCGTATGTCCACTGGGATCGGCTGGTAAGAACCCAGTGGTGTAACCTGTCGGTTTTGCAGTACGGTCAATAGTTTGGCCTGCTGCTGTAAGGAGATATTTCCAATTTCATCCAGAAACAACGTTCCACCACTTGCTGCCTCGAAACGTCCCTGACGGTCCTCCCGCGCATCTGTGAACGCTCCTTTTTTGTAGCCGAAAAGTTCACTTTCAAATAAGGTCTCTGTCAATGCGCCCACATCAACTTTAACATAGACCTGATCCGAGCGTAACGAGCGCCGTTGAATCGCCTGTGCAATCAAATCTTTACCGGTACCATTCTCGCCCAAAATCAAGATATTGGCATCTGTTGGCGCTATTTTCTCAAGCTTATATTGCAGTTCATCCATGACCACCGAATTACCAATTAGGTCCGGGCTATTACTTGAACGCAACAGTGAACTTTTATTTTTCTTCTCTTTGTTTTTTGATTCTGCGAGTGTGCTTTCAATTGTTGCCAGCAACTGTTCATTTTCCCATGGTTTGACCACGAAATCGGCGGCTCCCTGTTTTAGCGATTTTACGGCCAGATCCACCGCACCATAGGCTGTGATCATAATCACATGAACCTGTGGAAACTTTTCTTTGATCCGTGACAACCAATATAAACCTTCATTCCCGGTATTGATGGTACTTCTGAAATTCATATCCAGAAGCACAAGGTCATAAGGCATTTTCTCCAAATGCCCAATCAGGTTTTCTGGATTAGATTCGACTTGAACATGGTTAACTTTAGGTTTTAGCAGGATCCTTGCTGCTGTGAGTAAATCTTGGTCATCGTCGACAACTAAAATAGATGCTTTTTTCATATTCCCTGGCTTCTTTCAGACACTAAGATAACTATAAATTTAACGAGCCTGCGTAATAATCATTGATATATTTTTGTAGCAACCATTCATACTGCTTGACAACCAACTGGATCTGGCTATTATCATACTTGTTTTTCGCCGTTAAAAATATGACTGAATTACTGTTCCCCAGTTCGAATACAACTTTGGCGATGCGAAATGATTCCGCATAATTTGTATTTTGCTCATGCAATTGTACAATGGTATTACTTGCATTCTTGAGATTAAAAACAGCATTTGCAGTCTCGACCCTCAAATTATTTAACGCAATCTCACGTTGAAATTTGCTCGATTCCAAATCCAATTTAGCCAGTTTAACATCATTCCTAACCTTAAATCTATTAAAAACAGGGATTGAAAGATTTAATGATACGTACTTTCCTACATTATTTTTCATCTGATACCAATAATCCCCATCCATTCCATTTTTGGAATAATTCGTATTTAATCCACCATTTAAAGATAAAGAAGGCCAATAAGATGATTGCGCTATTTTGATATTCTTTTCGGCCGCCTTAATTTTCCATTCCAATGCGGGAATATCCGGGAGGCTCTCCGTCGCCAATTTATAAAGCGCTACCGCGTCCAATTTTTGTGCGTCAGCTGTTAACGCCAATGCCTGCAAATCGCCCAATTGCGACTCCTCCATATTTAAAAAACCGGCTAACTTTACACGATTCGTATACAGGATTTGTTTATTGCTTTCGATCATATTAATATCGTTAGCAAGTTGCCCTTTTAGATCAAAATAATCTCCGGGATTAATTGCTCCTTCTTTTTGCATCGCTTCAGCACGACGTACCTGCTCTCGCGTTACCTCTGTTTGCATTTCCGCTTGCTTCAAAACATCCTGTGCGGTTAACACCTGAATATAAGCCGTAATAACATCCAGTTTCAGTGCGTTGACCTGCGAATCAAACTCAAGTTTTCCAGCCGTCTTCGCATCTGCGCGCATTCGAATATCATTCAATATGCGAAATCCATTAAAAACGGGCACACTAGCGTCCAACGAAAAATTTCCAGAGGAATTATTCCTAGTAATATACTGATTTGTGGAGTTATCGACTGAACGCCCCGAAGTGAGGCTATGACCTAGATTTCCATTTAAATTAGGTAATCGATTCGCTTTTGCCTGTGACAGATTCACCTCCGCACGTTTAATAGTTAATTCATTCTGTAGTAAGGTAGGATTGGCTTTTATCGCCAATTGAATACATTCGGCCAGGCTGCGTTTTGATCCATCCTTATCTCCGTTAGTTGCGACTTCTATTTTTACAACATCCTTTTCTCCAATTCCTTGCTCGGTCTGTTGTGCTTCAACTTTCATATAGGTCAGCAAAAAACACAATGTACTATATATATAGATTCTCTTCATATCTACTTTTTGTTTTCCAAGCAGACCATCCCCATGCCAAACAATAAAATTTCTGATTATCAACAACATGCATAAAACTTCAAACGGCCAATGTCCAAGTTCGTACAATGAACTGTCCGATATTGAACACCCTGATAATCTTATTAAAATACAACAAAAATAAACACTAAAAACCCAAGATACCGCTAGGGTTGTACGCCATCGTACATGAAGTGTCCGCTATCGAACACCAAACAGCAGTACGCACAAAATAAACAACTAAAAATCAACAGGTTAAATTATTGGCACAGCTTTCATAGTTACATAGCAAATTGATATTAAATTATGGACAGACCTTTAGAAAAGAAGAAGTGGAATAGCAAACGTATCATGACCATCGTAGGGATTGCTGGCATTGTTGGACTAATCGGTGCTAGTTTTTACTTTACCTCGGGCAAAAGTAAGCTAAATGTAGAAGCGGACCGTATCTCTATTGTCGAAATAAAAAATGGTAACTTTCAGGAGTTCATTCCGATCAACGGTACAGTTCTTCCAATCAGCAGCATCTATTTAGACGCTTCTGTGGGTGGTCGCGTAGAAGAAAAATTTGTTGAGGATGGTACTGTCTTAAAAAAAGGAGATCCTATTATGCGCCTATCCAATACCGATCAAGAGCTCACATTGGTTCAACAGGAAACTCAGGTACTGAACCTTTTGACACAGTCGCAGATCGCCCAGACCAATGCCCAGCAAGCATCTATTAACAACCGCAACCAAATGGCAGATGTTGAACAGGCCTATAGGGAGGCTGAACGGATTTACCGCCTAAATCAGAAATTGCTGAACGAAAAAGCCATAGGATCACAGGAATTTGAAAAATCAAAAAATGAATATAACTACCAAAAGGAACGCGTTAATCTAACGAAACAGATCTTAAAGCAAGACGAGATATCCAACGCTCAAAAAACCAATCAGGACAAACAGACCTACCAACGTACACAAAGTGCGCTGGAATTAATGAAAAGGAAAATCGGAGATCTCATCGTACGCGCACCTGTAGATGGTCAGTTAACAGCCTTTGATGCCGAAATCGGACAGAACAAAAATGCAGGCGAGCGTCTGGGCCAAATCGATGTTTTGACAGGTTTTAAAGTCCGTGCCGATATTGACGAACATTATATCAACCGCATTTTTCCTGATTTGCAAGGAGAATTTTCCATCGGTGATAAAACCTATAAGCTACGCATCAAGAAGGTTTACACACAAGTAACCAACGGGCGGTTTCAAGTCGATATGGAATTTATCAATGACGTACCTAAAGGAATCCGTCGTGGACAAACTTTACAGATACGTCTCGCCTTAAGCGACGAAACCAAAGCTTTATTGCTAGCCAAGGGTGGATTTTACCAACAAACCGGTGGTAATTGGATCTTTAAATTGGATAAAAATGGAAATACAGCTTACCGCGTAGACATCCAACTGGGCAGACAGAACCCTGAATATTATGAAGTGATCAAAGGATTACAACCGGGAGACAAGGTAGTTGTATCAAGCTACGAGACCTATGATAAAGTGCAGGAACTAAGTATTAAGAGATAAGTTTAAATTGAAAAATAAAGCCAGGGGTAATCCACTGGCTTATTTAACAAAAATCTGAATAAGCAAACACCAATTACGCAATACCACGATGATAAAGAACTTTATAAAAACAGCCTTTCGTAACCTTTGGAAAACCAAAGGTTACAGCTTTCTCAATATATTTGGGTTAGCGATAGGCATTGCAGCAGCTTCGTTGATCTTTTTATGGGTAGAAAACCAATTGAGTTACAACGATAACTTCCCAAACAAGAAGGACATCTACGTTGTCAAGTCAAAACAGACCTATGAAGGTGCAACCTTTGTTTTCGAATCAACCCCCGGTCCCCTGGCACAAAATATAGCGAAAGAGATTCCGGGTATCAAGCATGCCGTACGTATGACCTGGAATAGCCCAATGTTGTTCTCTGTTGGTGACAACAATTTATTCCAAAATGGGTTATATGCTGACCCGACCCTCGCAGATGTACTTTCTCTTGAATTTATGGAGGGAGACCGTAAGACCGCGTTTGACAAAGTAGATAACATTATTTTATCAGAATCTGCTGCGAAAAAATTATTTGGCAATCAGCCAGCCCTTGGTAAAACAGTAAAAACCAATAACAAAGAACTCTACATCGTTTCAGCTATCACAAAAGATCTTCCTAAAAATAGCAACTATGAATTTCAATGGCTAATTCCTTTTAAAAAATTTGAGACTACTCAAGAACAGCTAGTTAACTGGGGAAACAATAGCATCCAGACATTGATCCAAGTTGAAGAAAATGCAAATATTGACCGCATCAACAAACAGCTAATGAACTATGTCAAAAACAAGACCAATGGTGAGGTTACTTTTTCACAAAACTTCCTTTATCCAATGGAAAGATGGATTACGTATAACCGTTTTGACAACAGTGGAAATGAGATTGAAGGAAGCTTAAAAAATATTCGTCTATTCACCATTATTGCCTGGATCGTTTTACTAATTGCCTGCATCAATTTTATGAATCTCGCTACTGCCAGATCCGAGAAAAGAGCAAAAGAAGTCGGAATGCGAAAAGTGGTTGGCGCAAGTCGCCAATCGTTAATTAGTCAATTTCTTGCAGAATCTTTGGTCCTAGCCGCTATTTCCTCTTTAGTCGCTATTTTACTGATCTATATTTGTATTCGGCCATTTAACACCTTGATTGGCCAAGACCTTCAGGTCGATTTATTAAAACCGATACATCTTGCCTTTATCGTCACAATCACTTTAATCTGTGGACTATTTGCAGGAAGTTATCCAGCATTCTTTCTGTCTGCTTTTAAACCACTATCGACGATCAAGGGAGCAAAGCAGAAAACTGGGACCGGAAGTCTAATACGCAAGGGATTGGTTGTGCTACAGTATACCGCCTCAGTTGTACTGATCATTTGTACAATCATCATTTATCAGCAGATACAACATAATAAAAATAGAGACCTGGGCTTTGACAAGAGCCAGGTATTGACCACCACACTGCAAGGTGACATGGCCAAACATCTTCCTCTGATCAAAAACCAGCTCATAGCAACGGGGCTGGTAGAACAGGTAGGTGTCAGTGATGTGAGTATCCTCAACATTTACAATAACACATCTGGTTTCAATTGGGAAGGAAAAGATCCCAACACAAGTATTCTAATCGGAATGCTGCGCGCAGATGAAGGATTAGTACCAGCATTAGATCTTAAAATGTTTGATGGAAGAAACTTCCACGCCAACTTACTAGGAGACAGCACTTCGGTTCTTATTAATGAAACTCTGGCTAAATTAATCCGCAAAGATGGTCATGTAGTGGGTAGTATCCTTAATTACGGCGAAGAAAATTATACCATTGCCGGAGTCGTCAAAAACTTTGTTTATAACAACGTATATGCCGATCCAGATCCGATGTTATTTATTCCCTTGGTCAGAGAGAACGGTCTACTAAATATCCGAACAAAAGCCGGAATTGATCTACCACAAGCTATTCAGCAAATTGAAAAGATTATTGTAAAAAATAATCCCGGATTTCCTTTCGATTACAAATTTTTGGATGAAACCTTCAATAGCAAATTTCAGGCTGAACTTTTTATACAACAGCTATCCAGCGTATTCGCCATCATATCTATTATTATCTCGTGCTTGGGCCTATTTGGTTTAGCCGCCTTTGCTACAGAACAACGTGCCAAGGAAATCAGTATCCGCAAAGTACTAGGAGCGTCAGTTTCTGGGCTTATCCAGATGCTCAATCGTGAATTTATTATCCTTATTGGTATCTCCTGTATTATTGCTTTTCCAATTGCCTGGATTTTTATGCACAAATGGCTGGCAGACTACGCGCATCATATCACAATTTCCTGGACAGTTTTTGTGTTGAGTGGACTAGCTGCAATAGTAATAGCTTTATTGACGATCAGTTCGCAGGCCTTTAAAGCTGCAATTGCCAATCCGACCAAAACACTCCGAGACGAATAAACAGACAAATAAACAATTTTTAGAAGAATATAATTAAACAGAATAATAACCGCCTAAAGCGATTGCCAGGCAAAAAAAATAAAACCATGAGCGCAAAAAATATGATTAAAATAACCAATCTTCAAAAGTATTACCGCACAGAAGAAGTAGAAACTGTCGCATTAAACAATTTAAATATTCACGTGAAAGAAGGTGAATTTGTTGCCGTGATGGGTCCTTCTGGTTGTGGCAAATCAACTTTACTGAATATTATCGGTTTATTGGATGATTTGGATGAGGGAAGCTACCTGTTCAACGAGATTGAAGTCGCGAAATTCAAAGAACGTGGCCGTTCAGATTTACGCAAGCACAATATAGGCTTTGTATTCCAGAGTTTTAATCTGATTGATGAATTGACGGTATTTGAAAACGTGGAACTTCCTCTTGTCTATACCAATGTCCCGGCAGCCGAACGTAAGAAACGTGTCGAGGAAGTACTGGAGAAAGTACAGATCATGCACCGCCGCAACCACTTTCCGCAACAGCTTTCCGGAGGACAGCAACAGCGCGTGGCTGTAGCTCGTGCTGTCGTCAATAATCCCAAACTGATCCTTGCTGATGAGCCTACCGGTAACCTGGATTCCAACAACGGTAATGAAGTGATGCAGCTCTTAACAGAATTGAACGAAGCCGGCACAACCATCGTGATGGTAACGCACAGTGAACATGACGCCAAATTTTCGGATCGTGTCATCCGTATGCTGGATGGTCAGGTCATTATGGAAACAACATCATTAGGATCCTAGCAAAGCTAGCGGCCCATTTTAAGGACAAGAAATGTTCTTAAATATCAAAAGCGCTTACCAATAGCGGATCAAGAGCTATTAAACGAGTTTAAAGTATAAAACGATGAAAGGTTTAAAATTAATTTTAAGACAATGGGGACGTAACCGTCTCTTTACCTTCCTTAATATCATCGGTCTAGCGATCGGGATCAGCGCAAGCTGGGTGGTATTTCGAATTGTCAACTACGAATTCAGTTTTGACCAGAATCATCCCGGCAAGGAACGGATTTATAAACTTTACTCGGCCTTTAAGGAAGGTGAAAATATACACCGTTTTGATGGGACCCCCTACCCTCTAGGTGCTTATCTCGGTGCTAATTTAAAGAAGGATCTGACCGGATTGGAATTGGTTGCACCTATCGCTAACCGATCATTTGAAAGCATCAAGGTTAAGCGTTCCGATAATGAAACCTTGGAGTTCAATGAGCAGGACAAAATTGTTGCAGCCACTACGGACTATTTTAAACTTGTTTCCTACAAATGGATTGTTGGTAATCCGAATACCGCACTCAAAAACAACAATGAGATCATCCTGACGGCCTCACGTGCAAAACAATATTTCCCCGATGCAGACTTAAAATCCCTTCTCGGCAAGACTATGCAATACGATGATCAGCTCCTTACTGTGGTCGGAGTGGTCGCCGACTTAGACTATCCGAGCAGTTTTGTCAATAAGGAATTTATACGTGTAAACCCCAATCCTCATGAAGCAGACAATTGGGAGAATTCAAGTTCAAATTTCCATGTTTATGTTAAATTAACCGACAACGGAAGTGCCGCGCAAGTCACTGGCACTGCAACCAAAAAGTTCAATGAGATGGTGGGTGATAAATTTAAACAGCACAATATAACTGCTGGTTACGAATTAGCTCCGCTTAATGAATTACATTTCAATAAACTCATCCTAAACAGCAGCGACAAGCAGATCATGTTTGGACTTATTGGCATCGCGGCATTTTTGCTCATACTGGCTAGCATCAATTACATCAACTTGACGACAGCCCGCGTTCCCGCCCGGGCCAGGGAAATCGGCATTCGAAAAACATTAGGCGAGCAACCCCGACACTTGACATTGTCTTTTATCAAAGAAACCTTTTTAACCTGTCTATTTGGGCTATTATTCTCCTGGCCATTGGTCAAAATATTTGAACTTACCTTTAGTTCATATCTCCCGGAAAATATAAATGCCTATTCAGATAGTCTACCTGTGTTTATCTTTCTAGTGGGGCTTATTATCCTACTAACGTTGATTTCAAGTCTGTATCCAGCCGTCCTTATTAATAAAGTCCATGTCGTCGAAGCCATAAAAATACATACGGCCGATAAAATTTCCTTTGGTGGTATTTCACTCCGAAAGATTCTCATCGTCTTTCAATTTGTGATCGCTCAGGCTTTTGTTGTACTGACTGTGATCATGGGTTTACAGCTCCAACATGCCTTAAACAGCGATGCTGGCTTTCAGGATGATGCTGTTATTACCCTCAAACTGCCCTATAAAAAAGCAGAAGATTCAGGCAAAAGTCCGTTTCTTTTGAAAGAACTTCTTCGAAAATATCCTGAAATCGACCAGGTTTCGCTAGGCCACCTCCCAATGAATAACGACCAATGGGGAAATAATATCATAATGCAGAGCGATACCGGTCAGGTTCTGGTCAATATGCCTTTTAAATATATCGAAGAAAATTACCTGGATGTATTCAAAATGAAACTACTGTCAGGGCGGGCGCTCAAACTTTCGGATACAACCTCAGGAATACTGATCAATCAAATGGCCATTGGTAAGTTTGGATTTAAATCCCCTACTGAAGCCGTTGGAAAAACCGTTTCCGTAAACGATCGTCTAACGACAATTGTCGGCGTACTGGCCGATTTCCATAACTTTAATCTTCACGCCCCATTAGAACCCCTTGCTATGCAAATATCAACCAACAAGGGCACGCTGCAGAATATTAATATTAAATTAAATGGAGATCCAAAAAAATGGCGTCAGGCGATTGCATCCATAAAAAATGAATGGAAAAACGTATATCCAAATGCACCGTTTACCTACCAATTTTATGATCAGCGGATCAAAGAACTCTATGAGAAAGATTATCGCTTTTATAAAATAATCAATTTGTCAACATCCATTACTATTTTGCTAAGTTGCCTGGGATTGATTGGATTAGTGACATTAACCACACATCAACGGACAAAAGAAATCGGTATACGGAAAATTCTGGGGAGCACAATCAGTGGAATTGTGCTATTGCTATCCAAAGATTATATCAAACTAATTATTATTTCGATCCTAATTGCTACACCAATTGCCTGGTTAGCGATTGATAAATGGCTAACAGAATTTGCTTTTAAGATAACACTCAGCTGGTGGATGTTTATCGTTCCGGCGATAGTAACTATTGGCGTAGCGTTTTTAGCCATGAGCTATCAATCCGTCAGTGCTGCCCGTGCAAATCCTGTAGATAGTTTAAGAGATGAATAAAGAGACATTTTATAAAATAAACCCAATAAAACTGAATTGTAATGAGTAATATAAAATTGATTTTTAGACAGCTTTGGCGTTATCGTCTTTTTACTTTTTTAAATATATTGGGGCTCGCTATTGGGATAAGCGCCTGTTGGTTTATTTTTCGTATTGTCAATTATGAATTTAGTTTCGACCGAAAGCATCCTGAAAAAGAGCAGATCTACAAAGTATATTCGCATACACAACACGAAAATGAAAGTGGAGATTTTGACGCTGTACCCTTTCCTCTTGCGTATTACTTAAAAGAGAACACACAAGATGCCGAATTGGTCGTGCCTTACTATAATCGTTATTTTGAAGTCGTGACGCCTTCATCCAAAGGTGAAGCACCGACAGAATTTGCAGGACAGGAAAAGATTTTCGCGACCACTGCCGACTATTTTAAAATGGTCCCTTACAAATGGCTTGCCGGAAGTCCGAATCAGCTTTTCAAACTCCAAAATGAGGTTGTCCTTACCGCATCCCGCGCAAAAGCCTATTTTCCCAAGCTGCAAAATCAGGATATTATTGGCAAAACCATTTCGTATGATAGCACGCAATTTACGGTATCGGGAATTGTCGAAGATCTAAGCTATCCAAGTACTTTTATTGGTAAGGAATTTATCAAAATACCTGATCAAGATCCAAATATGGACAATTGGCTCATGCTGATGAACTACTACCAGCTTTTTGTTAAAGTCAAATCGTCTGATCATATCCACAATCTTGAGAACATCATCAACCGTAAGACACTGGAAATGAATGGCGAGGAATATAAAAAAAGAAATATTAAACGAAGTATCCGTTTCTCGGCGCTGTCTGACCTCCACTTCAATCCTATTATACAGAATCACAGCAATATCAAAGTGCTCTATGGCCTTATCGGAATAGCTATTTTTCTACTTGTTCTGGCTGCTATCAATTACATCAATCTAAGTACAGCAATGGTACCTATGCGTGCACGCGCTATCGGTATCCGAAAAACATTGGGTGAACGGGAAATTTACTTGACCCGAAGCTTTTTGACAGAGACTTTTTTGATCGCGCTATTTGCGTTATTTCTTTCCTGGCCATTGACAAAAATGATGGAATTGCTGTTCAGTGATTTTATCCCGCCAGACATCAACAACTACAACGATCAGTTCAACCTCCTATTATTCGTCATTGGATTGCTCGTCTTAATTACATTATTTGCGGGAATATATCCATCGATACTGATCAACAAAGTAAGATTGATCGAAGTGATGAAAATAAAATCACTGTCAAACAATTCCAACAAAGGGGTATTTCTACGTAAAGGTCTGATTATCTTTCAATTTATTATTGCACAGATTTTCCTTATTGGCACGTTTGTGATCAGCATTCAGATCAAACATATGCTCAAAAGCGATTTAGGCTTTGATCAGGATGCTATAGTCACCGTATCAATTCCAAATAGAAACGCCGATAAAGCGACAACAGATCCATTTGTTTTTAAGCAGGCATTAGCTAAATATCCCGAAATCAGCCGTGTTTCCTTGGGGCATTTTCCTATGGACGACAGTTATTGGGGTAATCCGATTCGCAAATATGGCGAAGAGGAAAGTAAAAATCAGTTTATGCAATACAAATTTGTGGATCAGGATTACATTGACCTTTACCATATCAAATTGCTTGCAGGTCGTAAACTGTCGATGTCCGACACAAGTTCGGGTATTGTAATCAATGAAAGAGCCATGACAGAATTGGGCTTTAAAAACGCTGACGAAGCAATTGGACAGGCTGTTGTATCCCGCGACAAAAACGTTAAAATTGTTGGTATCATAGCCAATTTCCACAGCAAAGATCTCCACCAGCAATTGAACCCCATTGTGATGGAGGTTTCGACCAATAGAGGTCCACTGGGACATATTAACGTTCGCTTGGACAGTGATCCTAAAAAATGGCCAACTGCACTGGCAAACCTCGAAAAAGAATGGAAAAGTATCTATCCAAATGCAAAATTCAGCTACCGTTTTTACGATCAGGAGATCAAATCCCTTTACGAGACTGACATGCGATTGTCCAAGATTATCAATTTGGCGACCGCAATCACCTTATTGCTGAGCTGCCTTGGTCTCGTCGGTTTAGTGACGATAACAACCGTACAACGCACAAAAGAAATTGGAATCCGCAAAGTATTGGGAAGTTCGGTTACCGGTATCATCGGTTTACTGTCCAAAGATTACATCAAACTAATTATCATTTCAATTTTGGTATCGACACCAATTGCGTGGTGGGCCATGCATGAATGGTTACGTGATATTCCATTTAAAATTGAAATACAGTGGTGGCTATTTTTTATCCCGGCGATACTCACGATAGTGATCGCATTTATGACATTAAGTTTCCAATCATTGCGGGCTGCCCGTGCAAATCCGGTAGATAGTTTAAGAGACGAATAGAACAGTAAAGAGGCACAATAATAATCAATGCAATAAACACCTATCCTCATGATAAAGAATTATTTAATAACGGCAATCAGAGAATTAAGGAAAAGAAAATTCTATACCGCTATCAATATATTAGGTTTATCGGTCAGTCTTACAGCCTCGATATTAATTATTCTATGGGTACAGGATGAACAAAGTTTTGATAAATTCCATCCAGACTATGAACAGATCTACAAAGTCAATTCTCATTTGGATCCCGAGCACAATGGCGCGATATGGGGTATCTCACCTGGTCCGATCGGAAACTATGCACAAAATATACCTGAGGTGGAGTATGCGACACGCGTTTCACAGGATTATGGTATCACACTGGTCAATGATAAGCTGAAACGTCCCGTAACGGATATAAACATCTATTATGTTGATGATAATTTTTTCAACATATTTCACTTCCCTTTGCAAGAGGGTTCCCTATCAGGTTTTCAGGCAAATTACAAACAGGCACTTATCACCCCATCGATAGCAGAAAAGCTTTTTAGTAGCCAGCAGGTTATCGGAAAAACTTTCCGTTATCAGAAAGATCTATTCACCGTGGCGGGTATCCTAAAAGATCTCCCACAAAACTCCTCGATGCAGTTTGACGTGGTTATTCCATTGGGTTATTATGCACAGCGGTTTACAAAATCGGGCGGTAATGGCAAATGGAAAACAATCGATGAAGATATGGGCAATTACAGTTTTTCAACTTATGTTAAAGTCAAACCCAACGCTTCTGCAGCACTTATCGGTAAATCTGTCACCGACTCCTATACCAAAGCCCGCGACGGCGAAAATTCAACTGTATTTGTTTTAGACCCCTTAAAAACCATGCATCTAATTGCACCCGACGGGAATAAATCAACGCTTCGCATGGTGCAGATTTTTGGGATCATAGCGGTATTGCTGCTGGTCATCGGGTCGGTAAATTATGTCAATCTGAGCACCGCAAGGGCATTAGATCGGTCGAAAGACGTTGGTATTCGCAAAATAATCGGTGCCAACCGTCTCCACCTATTCCTACAATTCATTACGGAAACGGTTGTTGTATTCCTTTGCTCACTACTAATCGCTTTCATTCTTATATTCATCCTTCATACAGGATATAATCAGATCACACAAAAATCAATCAGTTTTACCTTCCATAATACCGCGATATGGCTATACATTGGGATCGCAATTATAGGGACACTGGGTCTATCTAGTATATACCCTGCGATACAACTTTCATCATTCAATCCAATCCATTCGTTAAAAGGAAAATCCGTAAAAGGTGTTTCCTCAAATACGATGCGTAAAATATTGGTGGTTTTTCAATTTACGCTCTCCGTGACACTGATTGTATGTACCCTAATGATCCGAAACCAATTGGCTTTTATCCAAAAGATCAATCTCGGCTATGACAGAGATCATGTCATGAGCCTTCGTCTTCCACAGGAAGCCTATAAACATATGGATGCGATACGGACCGAACTCAAAAACAACAACGCTATTCAGGCTGTTTCCTTGTCCAGTGTTTACAATATGACGGATTACGGAAATGCAACCAGCGATATCGAATGGCCGGGCAAGTCTAAAGACAACAAACTGATTGTTGCTCAGGCCACCATTGATAAGGATTTTATCCCTCTAATGAATATACAATTTCTGGAAGGAAAAAACTTTAGCGGCATGCCTGCTGATTCATCTGGATATATCATCAATGAGACCTTGGCAAAACAAATGAGCTTAAAACCGCCATACCTGGGATTAAATATGAGTTTTCATGATATCCCGGGAAAAATTATCGGTGTGGTAAAAGACTTTCACTTCAAATCCATTAAAGATAAAATAGGACCGCTGGTCTTTTGGACGCGTTATGGAGGTGGCACTGTATATGTCAAAACAAGTACGACAAAAGCTCCTGAGGCCATTAAGGCATTAGAAAAGATCTATAATCGCTATCCTTCCGATGCTCCATTTAATTATACATTCATTGATCAGCAGTTTGACAATTTGTATAAATCGGAACACCGCACCGGCCTGTTATTCAACATTTTTGCGGGCATCGCAATTTTTATATCCGCTTTGGGCCTGTTTGCGCTGGCAACGCACGAAGCACAAATGCGCATAAAGGAAATCGGAATCCGCAAGGTACTTGGAGCAAGCACCTTTGGTGTCGTCAGACTACTGGGCAAAAATTTCGTGATCCTCGTTTCCATTGCTATTTTGATCGCATGCCCTATCGCGGTTTACCTGATGAAACAATGGTTGAGCAATTTTGCCTATAAAACAGATTTGGACGTACAAACCTTTATCCTCGGAAGTATTTTGGCCTTGCTGATCGCAATTATCACCGTTAGCTATCAGGCCGTTCGCGCAGCTTTGAGCAATCCAGTAGACAGCTTAAGAGACGAATAATTTTCAATATAAAAGTAATCGAAGAAAAATCCATCAGTCGGGATTTGAACAATAGGTTAATAATCGATTAATATCAAAAAGGAAAGACTTACAATGGTTAAGACATACATTAAAATAGCCTGGCGCAACTTAGCAAAAAATAAAATGTTGAGCGGTATCCATATTTTTGGATTGGCTATCGCTATAACAACTGCTACCTTACTTTATCTGACATCGATGCATGAATTGTCATATGACAAATTTATTAAGGAATATGAGCGAGTAGGATTGATTTATTTTCAGACACAACCTGAAAATAGCATCAACTACAATGCTACGATGGCAGCTCCGATGCATGACATTCTAAAATCAGAAATACCAGAAATTAAATATCTTAGTCGTTACCTTCATAGTGTGCTGCAGCTTCGCAAAGGTCAGAAACAATTAACGTTGAGCAACAAATATGTAGATGCAGATTTCCTTCCTATTTTCAATTTACCGATGTTATCGGGAAATAATAAAGCACTCGATAATCTAGATCATATTGTCCTTGACGAACAGACAGCAAAGAAACTCTTTAACAGCAGTGATGTGATCGGTCAGCAAGTTGAAGTCAATTTAAATGGACAATGGGAGGCTAAGACTGTTAGTGCTGTCTTGAAAACTTTACCAAGCACTTCAAGCCTTAACTTCAACACGCTGCTACGCTTTGAAAAAAATCCCAATTACCCGTCTTATAAAGATAGTTGGGATCAACAGGATCATGTCCTATTTGCAAAAATGAATTCGGAGAACGCGGATGATTATATCTTCAGTCAAGCAGCTCGATCGTCTATGCAACAACATTTAAAAACGAGCAGTGACAAATTAAAACGTAGTGGTGCATTACCTGATAAAAGGGGGGACTATATTTCCCTCCACATTCTGCCCATGTCCGAATATCACCTAAACTCCCTTGGGCTAGGGAATGGTGGATCTCCTACTTTTCCATGGATGTTGTTACTGATTGCTGGACTGATTTTATTTGTTGCAAGTTCCAATTTTGTTAATCTCTCTCTCGCTAACTCGATAGTCCGCAACCGCGAAATCGGTACACGAAAAACTTTAGGTAGTACTATTGGCCAATTAATACTGCAATTATGGACCGAAGCTCTACTCCTTTGTGTGATAGCACTTAGTTTAGGCATAGGTTTAGCTTGGTTAGTACTACCTGAGTACAACGCGATGACTAATTATAAGCTAACCTTTGTTCAACTGTTTACCTTACTTAATTTTATCGTTTTTGTTTTAGTATTTATCACACTAACGTTATTTACTGGTGCATATCCTGCATGGCGCATAGCCCGCACCAATCTTATACAGAACCTCAAAGGTACCGCAAAAGTTAGAGCAGGACGGTTACGCAATAGTCTTACGATACTGCAATTCAGCATCGCCATGGTTATGATTGTGGCTACCATAGTTGTAGGAAGCCAACTGCATTATATTGCCAATCGTCCATTAGGTTTTGATAAAACTGAAGTGGTAAGCATTCCAATAGGCAGCGGTATAGATCCGGAAATAGCGCTCCAGCGAATGCGCAACGAACTGGCGTCGCAACCCTGGGTAAAGAGTGTGAGTGCGTCAGATATGAATATCGGCCGAGGAAGAGATGGAAGCACGGGTACCAGTATGATCGGATTCGAACATAATGGAAAGCAGATTCATACGAATTTCATGTGCATAGATTACGACTACTTAAAAACGCTAGGCATCCGATTGCTTGCTGGAAGGGACTTTAATCGTAATTTTAGTACTGACACTACGGCTGTGCTTATTAATAAGCAGATGGCTGAGGCGTTAGGTGGCATAGATAAAGTCCTCGGCAACAGCATCGATATGAATGGCAAACCTAGGGTTATTGGTGTGGTCGACAACTTCAATTTTCAGGATCTATACAAAAAAGTAGGTCCATTAACGCTTGTCATCAATCCCCATGGCTTCCCTGTAGAATATATTTTTGTGCGTATACAAACCGATAATTTATCTAAAAGCATTGCCGATATTGAACAAATTTGGAAAAAAATTAACCCCAAAGCCAATGCATCTCCTTCCTATCTGGATGAGAACACGGAAAATATGTACAACGCCGAACAGCGTTTTTCCCGTATCATAATTGCCGGAGCAACAGCAGCCGTTATGATAGCCTGCTTGGGATTATTCGCTCTGGCGCTGTTGACCATTAATCGCCGAATAAAAGAAATAGGTATTCGAAAAGTATTAGGATCTTCGGTATCTGCTATTGTCTTATTGTTATCCCGAGATTTTGTAAAACTACTTTTCATCGCTTTTGCCATAGCGGCGCCTATAGCATGGTGGATGCTAACTAAATGGCTGGAAGACTTCGCCTACCATATTGAACCGAGTTGGTGGATGTTTGCGCTTGCCGGCACAACAACAATAGGCCTTGCCCTGTGCACAATCGGCATACAGGCCTTTAAAGCAGCACGTGCTAACCCGGTAGATAGTCTAAGAGATGAATAAAAGAAGCTCAATAGTGATCAGAGAAAGTGATGGGTATCAGAAATGATCCCATTACGATCTCTAAACGATTATTTCATCAACAAACAAAGGGCATTAACCCCATACATAGTCTAAAATACGAATACATAAGATAATGAAGAGCTCATAAGGCAATTACTAGAAACAGGTAACCTACATAAATGAATAAATTAAAAAACAGCAACCATGATACAAAATTATATTAAAATAGCCTGGCGCAATATTCTCAAAAATAGAGGTTATGCCACCATCAATATAGTAGGCCTCGCCATTGGCTTGGCTTGCTGTTTATTAATTGTTATTTATGTACAGAATGAACTTTCCTACGATAAATATCATGTCAACAAAGACCGCATTTTCCGCGTCGTACATGACTATAAAGAAGTCGGTAGTACAGAACAACATCAGATCTGGGGAAATGCCCCGATCGGAGAAGCCCTGAAAGCCGACTTCCCAGAGATAGAGAAGATCGTTCAATTCTCCGGGCAAACGTCCATCCTATTCAAACAAGGAGAAAATAGGTTCCAGGAAGAAAATGTATTTTTCATGGATTCTACTGCATTTGATGTGTTCAGCTGGAAAATTTTAGCCGGCGACCCGCATACAGCACTAAAAAATGCCTATTCAGTTGTATTAACAGAAAGCACCGCTAAAAAATATTTCGGCGACCAGAACCCTATTGGTAAAACCATTGAAGGCGGGCTCGCTGCCGGCCGCGCAGATGCAGGCTTATATACCGTAACTGCTGTGATGGCAGATGTACCGGCCAACTCACACTTCACCTTCGATGCTCTGCTCTCAATGAGTACATTCCGAAAAGCAAGACCTGATGTCTTTGAAAAAGAAGGTTGGGGCTATGTGGACTTTTACACATATTTTCTCGCCTCAAAAGACTTTGATCCAGTAAAATTCAATCAAAAAATACCTAATTTTCTCAAGCGACATATCCCGGTGCAAGAAAATGCCAATTCAAGATACAATTTCCGTCTTGAGCCCATGCTTCAGGCTTATATGCATTCTGCAGCAGATCGTCAGCCGGGAACGACTGGTAGCTTTCAAAATTTGTATATTTTCGCGATCATCGGCGGATTTATATTGCTGATCGCCTGTGTTAACTTTATGAATCTTGCAACTTCCAGATCCATGGAACGTGCCAAGGAAGTCGGTGTCCGAAAAGCAATCGGCGCAAATAAAGCCAATCTGATTTTCCAGTTTATGGCTGAATCGTTGGCGCTTGTTTTTCTCAGCGGATTATTGGCAATTGTTCTTGTACTTGCTTTTCTCCCTTTTTTAGAAGCATTTTCTGGAAAACACCTGACATATTCCGCGTTAATGAATGGTACTACTTGGGCAATATTCATTTTAGCAACAACCGTCACCGGACTTTTAGCGGCAAGTTACCCTGCATTGATCTTGGCAAGCTTTAAACCGATTAAAGTCCTTAAAGGAGCTTTTAGCAACAGTAAAGGCGGGACTTTGTTACGTCGGAGTCTCGTCGTTTTTCAATTCTGCCTTTCCATTGCACTAATTGCAGGAACTGTGATCGTATTTTCGCAATTGAATCAGTTGCAACAGCAAGACCTTGGATTTCAAAAAACACAACGGCTAGTCATCGATTACAATTTTGACGAAAAAGTCAACAACAACTTAGAAGCAATCAAAAATACACTTGCAAAAGATAAAGATGTACAGTCGGTGACCGCTTCACGCACCGTTCCGGGAACTTTCTTTCCGAATGCCGGAACAGAAATTATGTCAACAGATGGAAAAATGACCAATTTCGCTCCCTCATTATATGAAGTAGATATAGACTTTATCCCAAATATGGGCATCAAGATGGCTGCGGGAAGAGCTTACTCACGCGATTTTCCAGCAGATACCGCCCATTCACTTGTCATTAATGAATCTGCAGCCAAATTATGGGGCTATTCAAACCCACAGGATATCATCGGAAAACAATTTAGGCAATGGGGCAAAGAAGGTACGGTCATCGGCGTTGTAAAAGATTTCAATTACCTGTCCCTGCATCGTAAAATCGAGCCTCTAGCGCTACGACTTGAGCCAAGTAGCAGCCGTTATCTAGCCGTTAATTTACAACATGTCAATCAACAAACGATCGACAGAATCAATAAATTATGGACTGAACTCGCTCCCCATCGTCCCTTTTTGTATAGTTTCTTAGACGATAATTTTAACCGTCAATACGAAGCCGATTTTAATTTTAGAAGACTCTTTACCGCATTTTCAAGCCTTGCCCTTTTCATTGCTTGCTTAGGTTTACTTGGACTGGTGACTTATACGGCGCAACAGCGCACCAAAGAAATCGGAGTGCGGAAGGTTCTTGGCGCATCGATTTATAATTTAGTAATGTTACTTTCTTCCGATTTCATCCGACTATTGATCATCGCAATTTGTATCGCCACACCATTATCGTGGATAGCGATGAACAAATGGCTGGACAACTTTGCTTACCATATTGAACCAAAATGGTGGATGTTTGCTTTTGCAGGATTTTCAGCTATCCTCATAGCTTTGATCACCGTCAGCTACCAAACATTTAAAGCCGCGAAAGCAAATCCGGTCGATAGTCTAAGAGATGAATAGATAAGAAAGAAAAGTTATGATCATCATAAAATAATTAACAATGAATACGCTTATATTAAAATCAGCTGTTCGCCAGCTTTTGAAAAATAAATTATTCTCTCTGTTGAACATTGTCGGATTGTCTATTGGCATTACCTCCTGTTGGATGATATTCAAAATTGTTAATTATGAATACAGCTTCGAAGAGGGAATTCCAAAACTGGAACGCAGTTTTCGTTTAATATCTAAATTTGGTGATGAGGGAAAAGCGACTTATAATTCAGGCGTCGCAAAGCCATTTCATCAGGCCATAAAAAAAGAAATTCCCGGAGTCGAATTAGTGGCACCGGCATTTCGAGATTATGGTATATCTGCTGTTACCATCAACAAAGGTGCTGCTGATCAGAAATTGGTAGAAGATTTTGCCGATGCTGATGGAAATGTTATTGAAACGACAACAGATTATTTTAAACTCGTGGGCTACAAGTGGCTCGCCGGTTCGCAGGAAAACGCATTTACTACACCCGATAATCTGGTATTGACCCAAAAACGGGCAGCGCTATATTTCCCTAATCAGCCAGTAGACCAGTTAATCGGCAAAACTATCTTCTATAACGATACAATCCCTAAAACTATTTCAGGCGTGATAGCTGATCTGGATTTTAACAGCGAATTCAATGGCACCGAGTTTATGCCGGTTAAAGATGAAATGTATCCGCTCTATGTTTGGACAAATGTCAGTGGTACAAACCGTCTATATATCCGTTTGGAAGATGGTGTCAAAAATACCGATATCCAAGCAGCCATAGCAAAAATAGGCAAGAAAAATTGGATCGCGTTTCAAGAAGCGCAGAAGGCCGAAAACGAATATAAGTGTCAAATAGAAGTGATGCCGCTCAAAGAATCTCATTTTGCGGCACATGTACAGGATTGGAAAGGCGAAAAGACAAGCAAAACACTTATTTATGGGCTGGTAGCGGTTGCTATTTTCTTAATGGCTCTTGCCTGCATTAATTACGTCAATCTCAGTACCGCACAACTCCCGGCACGCAGCAAGGATATTGGAGTCCGCAAGACATTGGGAAGCAGTCAGGGTACATTGGTTCTTCAAATTATTTTCGAATCCCTTATCACCATTTTTATAGCACTCTTATTTTCGGTCTTATTGTCCAAACTCGCATTCCACTATTTTCAGGAAATGATCCCCAATAAAGTGCAGAGTTTTACCAGTTCAGGTTCATCTAGCTTATTTATCGCTATCCTGCTCGCAGTAACAACGGGAATAGCCGCAGCTTATCCGGCTTGGTTAATCAAAAAGGTACAACCTGTCAATCTATTTCGGGCAGGAAAACAATTCCAGATTGGAAAGACGCAGATCAACTTGCGTAAAACCCTCATTGTCTTTCAGTTTTTTATTGCACAATTCTTTACTGTATCGGCCCTGATCATCGGCCAGCAGCTATCGTATACATTGAACAAAGAAATGGGATTTAATAAAAACGCTGTTGTCACCTTGGATATGCCATATAAATTGGTTGATAAATTTTGGAACAAAAGTATAGACCAGCAAAAGAAACAGACTTTGCTCAATGAAATCAAAAAAATCAAAGGCATCTCCGCTGCTTCAGTGGGCACGCTACCATTAACCGATAATTATTCCTCCTCATGGCTTCATTTCCAAGATCCTTCGGGCAAAGAAAAAGTCTCATCCGATGTTTACTTTAAAAATGCGGATCCCAATTATATTGAAGTCTATGACATGAAATTAATAGCAGGAAATAATCTTACGCAGTCAGATACCACCAATTCCTATGTAATTAATGAATCTGCCGTCAAAGCTTTTGGGTTTAAATCGCCACAAGAGGCACTCGGCAAATACATTGGTCAAGGACAGAGCACCTACCCTATCGTCGGTGTAATTAAAGATTTCCATGCGAAAAATTTCTATACAGAAATCAAACCTTTAGCATTGCGTAGTTTTAGCTTCGGATCCTACACTTTCAATATGAAATTATCAGGTAACAGTAGTGAATGGAAATCCGCCATTGAAGATATTAAAAAAGTATATGCTCGGTTCTTCCCGGAATATCCTACCGAAATCAAATTCTACGATGAGACCATTGCCTCTCTTTATCAAAAGGAGCAAAATATGGCCAAACTGATCAACTGCAGTACAATCGTTGCCATCCTAATTGGTTGTTTGGGACTATTTGGACTTATCACATTAGCAGCCTTTCAACGTAGCAAAGAGATCGGGATCCGAAAAGTTCTGGGCGCTAGCATTCCCATGATTTTTCATTTGCTGGCCAAAAATTTCATACAGTTGATTTTGATCAGTATTCTCATAGCGGCACCACTAACTTGGTGGCTGAGCAATAAATGGCTGGAAGACTTTTATTACCGCATAGATATTTCAGCGGCTCCATTTTTGCTCGGAGCGGGCCTATCGCTATTCGCAGCAGTTTTTACCGTTAGTTTTCAGGCCGTAAAAGCTGCAATTCAAAACCCTGTCAATAGCCTTAGAGACGAATAAATAGTATAATCCAGAAAAAACTTTATATATAGCACGAAACAAACACATACGATCATGATCAAGAACAATATAAAGACAGCATGGCGAACGATCAGAGCCAACCGATTTTTCAGTATTCTTAATATTAGCGGGCTTGCTATTGGGATCTGTGTATCGCTATTATTATTTGCCTTTATCCAACAGGAATTGAGTTTTGATACCATGTATTCAAAAGCTGGTAATATCTATCGGGTCTACATGAAACTTTCCGCAGAATATAATCAGGAAAAAATGATCACGCTACCTAATGCGGTAGGTCCAGCCTTAAAATCAGATATTACGCAGGTGGATAATATGGTGCGTCTCGTAAAAGACGGCTACGGTGCCACAGCCTCTATCCGTACCGAAAATAATAATTTCTCCGAAAAACAACTCTACCTCGCAGATTCAACCCTGTTTTCCATCTTTGATTTCCAATTTATTGAAGGGAATGCACGTACCGCTTTTTCGAACAAAAAAAGCATTGTCCTTTCCCAATCATCAAAAGAGAAATTATTTGGTTCACAGGAAGCAGTTGGCAAACTAATCAGCATCAATCAACGAGATACCGTACAGGTCACCGGTGTCTTTAAAGATCTTCCGGCCAATAGTACTATAGATTGTAACATGGTCATGAATATTATGGATTCATGGATGGGACAAAATGTGTTTTGGAGCAATGCGAGCTATGAGACCTATATCCTATTAAAAAACGGAGCAAATCCGGCAACCATTGCCCAGGAAGCAACCAAATTGATTGATAAATACATCGAAAAAGACCATCAATATTATACGCAATTTTTTCTGCAACCTTTATCGCAGGTACACCTTTATTCTTCAGATCTAACAAAGGGTGTTACTACACGTGCCGGAAATATAAACATTGTTAGGACATTATCGGTTCTCGCTTTTTTAGTCATCGTGATTGCATGCATCAACTACATGAATCTAGCGACAGCCAAATCACAGAAAAATGCAAAACAAGTAGGTGTCAATAAAGTACTTGGCGCTACGCGTAACCAACTTATCGTGCGGTTCTTCGTGGAAACTGCTACGATCAGTCTCTTCGCAATGCTCATAGGGGTTATTCTCGCCGTCCTATTTATCCCCGCATTCAATTTGGTCGGTAAGACCAATATGACAATTCAACATCTTCTTAATTGGAATATGCTGGGGATCTTGGCATTCGCATGGTTGATCATTACACTTGTTGCCGGCAGCTATCCAGCGCTATTCCTTTCAAATATCAAATCAATATCCTTAATGAACAAAGGATACAATAAGCAGGGAAAAACAGTCTTAATCAGACAAATACTTGTTGTCTGCCAATTTTCTATTTCGATTGTACTGATTATCGGGATCAGTATCATGCTAGCGCAAATGAATTTTATACGGAACAAGGATTTAGGCTATCAGCCCGAAAATGTTGTCTCTATTTCTATCCGTTCTTTAAAAAGTCAGAAAAAACTCCAGACCCTTAGTCAGCAGATTCAAAACCTGACCAACACAGTATCCACGACCTTGGCACAATCTATACCCGGATTTAATGAAAGTGGAAAAACAACTTATAAATTAACTACCGACAAGCAGGGCTTGCCGACTTCAACCTGTGTTACCTATGGCAGGACAATCAATACTTTGGGATTAAAATTACTTGCGGGGACGGATTTACCGGATGTTATCGGGGGTACTGATTCAACATGTTATGTGTTGATCAACGAAAAAGTAATGAAGTTTTTAGGTTATAAAACACCAGAAGATGCTGTAGGAAAGCATATCGTGACTGAAATGAGCGCAACTAATTCCATTATAACGGGTATTGTTCGCGATTTTAATTATACGAATCTGAAATCTGAGATTGGTGGATATACCTATTACACCATGAATGGTTCATCCGAATCACCACGGAATTTGTTGATCCGCTATAAAACAGCAGATCTTCAAAGCTATATTGAAGAGGTAAAAAAGATCTATACCGCTATTGCTCCCGACGCAGCATTTGATTTTTCTTTTTTAGATCAACATGTACAGAATCAATATGAAAATGAAATTCGTTCATCCAATGTCATGACCCTATTTTCATGCTTGACTTTATTTATTGCCTGTCTAGGTCTATTGGGACTTGCAGCATACACAGCCGAATCAAGAAGCAAAGAGATCGGTATCCGTAAAGTTCTTGGAGCTAGTATTGCCAGCATCATTCATTTACTTTCTGTTAACTATATCAAATTGATCTCTATTGCGTTTCTGATTGCGGGACCAATTGCATATTACTTATTCAGTAGCTGGCTAAATGATTTCGTGTACCGCATCGATATGCCTTGGTGGGCCTATATCGTCGCCGTCTTGACAGTTGCACTAGTGGCTTTTATCACGATAGGATTTCAGACATTTAAAGCTGCATTGCTGAATCCGGTAAATAGTTTGAGAGACGAATAGATCCGGTAATGGGGGCAAAAATGATAGACGTTAATTTCGAATCTAAAACATATCACAATGATAAAGAATTTCATCAAAACCGCATGGCGCAGTATTTTTTCCAACAAATTTTACAGCGCTATCAATATCCTGGGGTTGACCGCAGGATTAGTTGTGGGAATCTTCCTACTACTATGGATAAAGGATGAATTATCCTTTGATCGTTTTCATAAGAATCAAGATTCAATCTACAAAATTGGGATCGAGGGCGGAACGGGAATCTCAAAACGAATATTTGGATCTATCATTGCCCCTATTGGGAGTTTTGCCAAAAGAGAAATTCCCGAGGTTCAGGACGCCGTACGTATCTTTAGGATCGGTGATGCCACCATCAAGTATAAAGACAAACGATTTACAGAAAAGAATTTCGCTTTTGTAGATCCCAGTTACTTTAGTGTTTTTGATTTCCCTCTTATTCAAGGCAACCAGAAACAACCTTTTCCCGACAACAATTCCGTTGTTCTTACTGAGACTACAGCCCGTCGGTATTTTGGTGATGAAAATCCAATCGGTAAAACGGTGGTATTGGGAATAGAAGATTTATGTGTAGTAAGTGGAGTTATCCCCGACTATCCCGAAAATTCTTCCTTCCAATTTCAGGTGCTTCTCCCCCTTTCACGGTTTAATGAACAGGCTTACATCAAAAACAAAACCACCTATGACAATAAAACCTATCTGTCATCGATGGATGAAGATTGGTCCAGCTTCTCCTTTGGAACTTACGTCCAGTTGAGACCCGATGCGAGTCCCACGGTAGTGGCCCAAAAATTACAAAAGATACACGAACGCAATAAACCCGAAGATGGCCCCGTACCTTACATTACGCAAGAATTAGCTAAAATGCATCTTTACCAGATGGATGGCAGCGATGGAGGAATTGGCATAGTCCATATCTTTATCGGCGTCGCTTTGATGATTCTTGTCATTGCGAGTATCAATTATATCAACCTCTCTACCGCACGCTCCTTGTCCAGATCCAAAGAAGTTGGCATCCGGAAAATCATCGGAGCCGGAAGAAAAGAGTTATTTTTCCAATTTATTCTGGAGACGACACTGCTCTTCGCGATCGCCGTTATTTTGGCCATCAGCATTGTTTTTATCTTTCTCCCCCTTTTTAATAATTTCTCCGGCAAACATATTTCTTTGCAGCTATCCAGTATTGATCTATGGAGCTATATTTTAATCATGTTAATAGGCACATTGCTATTGACCAGCATTTATCCTGCCCTGTTACTTTCAAACTTTGACCCGATCAAAGTATTAAAGGGCAGATTCGGAACAAAGAAATCAAATTTTAGAAAGATATTAGTGGTAGTACAGTTTACAGTAGCTATTGTTCTTATCACAATGACGATCGTCATTGGTCGACAATTGGAGTATATACGTAACAAAAACTTAGGTTACGAAAAGAGCAATATTATTTCTGTTCCCATGGCACCAAAAATGGCACAACATTTTGATGCCGTCAAGAGTGATCTCATGAAAAATAAAGGTATCAGTGATGTCATTCGACTTGGAAGGGATATGGTATATGGCGGTGGATCGACAGGAGATAACGATTGGGACGGAAAACCCAGCAATTCAAATCTTTGGTTCAGCATTACTTATTCGGATCAATCTGCACTTGATTTTTTCAAAATAAAACTGGCACAGGGAAAAGACTTCACCGGCTCGACTGCGGATTCTACGCATTTTCTCATCAACGAAACTGCCGTTCGTGAGATGGGATTAAAGAATCCAATTGGTGCCCGTTTACGGATCCGAACTGTTCCGGGAACCATTATTGGTGTTGTCAAAGATTTTAATTACGCCAGTGTACGTCAAAAGATCGAACCCATGGTCTTTCAATTTAGTCCAAAAGATTGCCAGCAGCTTTATATAAAAACAAATCCTGCCGGAACCGAATCGGCATTGCATGCTTTGCAGCAGATCTGGAAAAGCTATTATGACGATATGCCGATCAGCTATAGCTTTCTGGAGGAAAGTTACCAAAAGCAATATATGAGCGAGCAAAAACAGGGAATATTGTTTAATTTCTTTGCCATAATAGCGATACTGATTTCCTGTCTCGGGCTTCTTGGACTATGCACCTATACGGCACAACTGAAAACCAAAGAGATTGGCATTAGAAAAGTCCTCGGTGCCACAGTCTTCCATATTATCCAAATGTTGAATAAAGAATTCTTGCTTTTGATCATTATCGCTAATATTATTGCACTACCCGTTGCAGGCTATTTCACATCGAACTGGCTGGCTGGATTTGCCTTCAGAACAACAGTACCGATAATCATATTTTTAAGTGCAGGTTTCCTAACGATTATTATCGCCTTGTTTACTGTTAGTTTTCAATCGATTAAAGCAGCTATCGCTAACCCGGTCAAGAGTTTAAAAGACGAATAGCTTGAACGCACGAAAACCAGTCCTATGCATTGAACAATTGATCAGTACACCAAAACAACAACACAAACATCAAACACCGCCATGATTAAATTATTTTTGAAAACCGCTTTACGGAATCTTAGACGCAACCCTTTAAATACGGCAATCAATATCCTCGGACTGTCCTTCGGATTTACGGTTGCTTTGGTGAGTACGTTATGGGTATTGAAACAATTCTCTTTTGATAAATATTACAGCAATTATCAACATATTTATCAGGTGATGATGACGGGAACTTTCAATGATGAGAAATCTACTGATCGCTCCACCCCTATTCCTTTGGTCAAAACGATTGCATCTGATTTCAAAAATGAGATGCAAGACGCAGCTCTGGTGACCAATATGGAAAGCAATAATATCAAAGTAGGCGATAAAAAACTGAATGCACCTGGATTTTATGCTATGGGAAAGTTTGCTGAACTATTTTCCTTCGAATCCTTGCAGGGAAATAGCACTACGCCAACTACTCCATCCACCATCATTGTCTCCGAATCTCTAGCCAAGCGACTATTTAATAAAACCGATGTTATTGGGAAAACTCTACAGTTGAATGGGAAAGAGCAATATACCATTCAAGGTGTTTATAAAGATATTCCCGAAAATAACACCTTTTATGGTTTGGATTACGTATTACCATTTGTCGACTATCTCGCTAAAAACCAAGGCATAGAAGAAAGCTGGTCCAATTGCTATTTTAGCACCTTTGCCAGGATCGAAAATCCTGCGTTTGTTTCCTCCTTGGAGAATAAACTGACAAATATCATCAACAAAAATCTGACAGATATAAACCCTGAGATTCTGTTGCATCCCATGTCCAAATGGCATCTTTATGATTCATTCAAAAATGGTAAAAATGTAGGCGGGCAAATTCAATATGTGTGGATGTTTGCCTGGATCAGTATATTTATTCTTTTGTTGGCCAGCATAAATTTTATCAACCTCAGTACGGCCCGAAGCTTAAAAAGAGGGAAGGAAATTGGTATTCTAAAATCGCTCGGTGTCAACCGTCGGCAACTGATTGCCGGATTTCTAGTGGAGTCCATCCTGTCCGTATCCTGTGCTTTTCTGATAGCGCTTATAATAAGCACTTTGCTTCTTCCGTGGATAAATACCATCACCAATACCACATTGCGCGTTCCATTTACGAGTATTCAGTTCTACTTATACTCCTTTTTGGGGATTCTCTCCATTGGAATTCTGGCTGGAATATACCCCGCGCTATTCTTATCCTCTTTTAATCCGATCCTCGCGCTCAAAGGAAAGATGAACATCGGCAAAAGAGGATTCAATGCCAGAAAGGGAATGGTTATCGTACAATTTGCGATTTCCATCTTTTTGATGATTGCAACCTATCTGGTGATAGAACAATTGCACTATACAAAAGACCGTCCGATCGGTTATAAAAGTTCAAACTTAGTCAACGTTACTAGCAGTAGCCAGTTAATTTCCAAAAACTTTGAGATCCTGAGAAAAGAACTGATTGATCAAGGCCTGATTCAGGAGGCATCACTCACTTCGAATTTTGTCAATAAGCTTTCCTTAACTGGCGGTGGTTTTAACTGGCAGGGGAATGAAGCAAAGGAAGGATCCATTATGGGCATTTTCACCGTAGATGAAAACTTCGCCAAAACGGTACAATGGAATTTTTTGAAGGGAAGAAATTTCTCCAAGGATTTCAAGACAGATTCCACGGGAGTAATTATCAATGAAGCTGCGGCCAAATTTATGGGGGTTACAGATCTGACAAGCAAACAATTGTCCAAAAGAGGGATTAACTACACAATTATCGGTATTATACAGAACACCTTATCCGAATCCCCATTCAAGTCCATTACGCCCACGGCCTATTTTCTTGATTTTATACAAAAAAATAAAATAACACTTCGACTGAATGAACAGCAAGATATCAGTCAGACGATGAAAGCAATCGCACAACAATTCATTCGCTTTGATCCAGATCTCATTTTTGATTATGCATTCACAGATAAAGAATATGCCAAGCAATTTAAACAGATGGAAATGATTAAAAGCCTGACAAGCATTTTTACAGGCCTTGCAATTCTGATTTCGTGCCTTGGCCTATATGCTCTGGTTGCCTTTCTAACCGAGCAACGGGAAAAAGAAATTGGTATTCGAAAGGTGCTGGGAGCTTCTGAAATTGGCTTGTGGAGATTACTATGCACCGAATACTTCTGGTTGACATTGAGCGGTTTTCTTATCGCCGCTCCTCTGGCCTACCTGTTAATGGAAAAATGGCTCGACGATTATGTTTATCGTATTTCAATTACATGGACGGTATTTGCCCTTACGGGATTAACTGCACTTGGCATCACCCTCGTAACGGTTAGCTATCAAGCTATTAAAGCAGCATTGGCCAATCCGGCCATCACATTACGTAACGAGTAGGTACACATGTACGGCGACGGACAGCAAACTGTCCGTTTCCGAACATATCCAGGGGCTACCGGAACAAAAACACAACTAACAATCAACAAGTTACACTTATGGCAAACGAATTGAAATAGCTATTTCTATCATGGCATGCCCAGCATACGGCTATCTATTTGATAAACGGCTTTGTAGGACAGAAAATTATGAAAAAGTTACAAAAAACTCAATACGATGATAAAGAATTACCTTAAAATTGCCTGGCGAAATATCAAAAAAAATAAAGGATTTTCCTTATTAAACATGTTTGGTTTAAGCTTGGGTATTACCTGCTTTTTGTTACTGGCAGCCTATATATTTCACGAATCAAATTATGAACGTTTTTTTCCAAATGCCGACCGTTTAGTTTATTTCAGTCTTACCTATAAGGCACCTAACAGTGCAGAAGAGGTAAATTCCAGTGTAACGCCAACAGCCTTGGCACCCACCCTGCAAGCAGAGCTTCCTGAAATCGAACAGGCTACACGATTATATGGATATTCCAAAGCGGGAAACGTAGAATCGAAAGACGAAACGACGAAGGAAAAACAACTCATGTATGCCGACCCCAATTTTTTTAATACCTTAGGTTACACCTTTATCGAAGGTGATTCCAAACATGCATTAACTGAACCGAACCAGATCGTGCTGACCAAAGAGCTAGCCGAAAAATACTTTCCCAAACAATCCGCATTGGGAAAAACATTATCCATTGATAAGGTCAACTGGAAAGTAACCGGTGTCATACAAGACCTGCCAACAAATACACAGATCATCTTCTCTGCCATTCTTTCCAACAAAGGTTTAGCGCGCTACAAGCAACCTGAATGGTCTTCCGCAAACGATATCACGATTGCACTGTTAAAGAATAAGGAGAGTTTTGGAGCCATTCAACAGAAAATAGATCAGATCACCAAAGCAAAATTCGCTGAGGCGACGAAGCAAGGTTATCAATTTAGCTTTTCAATTGAAAAACTAATCGATATCCATCTACATTCTAAGGCGGCAGGTTCCGGTAATCTGATGTATATCTATATTCTGATGGCCTTAGGTGCTGCACTTATCATCCTGACCAGCATTAACTTCACAAATTTAATATTGGCACATGCCATCGAACGCAAAAAGGAAATTGGAGTCAAGAAAGTTCTGGGGGCGGCCCGACATACAATTTTTCTTCAGTTTTTTTCAGAATGCAGTTTGATGGTGTTGCTCTCCCTCTCCTTAGCCTTACTGGCTACATTTTTATTATTGCCTGTATTCGGTTCGTACATGGGAAGTGAGATTAAATTAATCGTATGGACCGACCCTAGATTCTATGCTATCCTGTTTTTATTTTTTATCGTATTGACATTAATTTCCGGAGGATGGCCGGCCTATTCTATTGCCAGTTCAAAACCGATGTCTATTTTCAAACGGAAATTGACCGAGAAGCAACGTGGAATATCTTTTAGCAAAGTATTGGTAGCTTTCCAATTCAGCATATCCATCTTCTTTATCATCTGTACCTTATTTGCAGTGCGGCAGATGCAATTTATACAGTCCAAAAATACGGGACTGGACCGTACGGATATGCTTGTGATCGACGGACAGGGATGGCAGGATAAAGAAAGGCAGTTGTTAAAAGATAAATTGATGCAGCTCAATAGCGTCGAAGGCGTTACAGCTTCCTATGACAATCCCGTTAATATTCAGGGCGGATATAGCATTAATGAAGTTGAGGGGCAGCCGAGCGATTTCGAAATGAATGTGACGGCAATTCCTATCGAGAAAGATTTTGTCTCCGTCTTTCGTATAAAAACAGTGGCTGGGGAGCCTCTTTCGGATACGGATATTTTACGTGCACGGGATACTGTATCTCCGGAATATAGTTTTGTGATCAATACCCTCGCTGCTTCAGCCATGGGATTTACCCCGCAACAGGCTGTCGGTAAAAAAATCAATATGAACGGTCGTAAAGGAAGCATTAAACAAGTGGTCGCCAGCTTTAACTTTGCTTCTCTTCACAACGAGATTAAACCTATCGTACTTTTTCCCGAATACTATTATTTTGGCAATATTTTTATCAGGCTCAACCCCAATACACCAATTCAAGACGCAATAGCACAAGTGAATTCTGTCGTGAAAGAGATAGACATGAAGAATCAATTTGAATATCATTTTTTAAATGATGACTATAGCAAATTGTATTTAAAAGATCAGCAGACAACAAAGGTTATGCAACTCTTTTCGATTATTACCATTGCCATTGCTTGTATGGGTTTATTCGCACTATCTGCTTACACCGTACAACAGCGTGTAAAAGAAATTGGAATCCGTAAAATACTGGGCGCTTCCGTATTCAAAATCGTAAAAATACTCAGCGTCGACTTTATGGTACTCGTCTGTTCCGCCCTCTTGATCACGATACCCTTGGGTTGGTACGCCATGCATCGCTGGATGGATAATTTTGCCTATCACATTACATTGGACTGGTGGGTGTTTATTGTAGCAGGATCCGGTGCACTGTTGGTATCCTTTATTACAATCAGTTTTCAGACCATAAAGGCAGCAGTCACAAATCCCATTGACAGTTTAAGGGATGAATAATTGTTAAAATAGCAACGACATGATGAAGACATACATCAAAATTGCTTGGCGCAACCTGATGAAGAACAAATCCTTTTCCTTGATCAATATCATAGGGCTGGCTATCGGCATGGCAGGAGCATTACTTATTGCGCTTTGGCTGCAAAATATGTTAACCATGGATCGTTTCCATGAGAAAGATGACCGCCTTTACGTATTGAGCAATCGGGATGAATTTCAAGGGGATAAATATGCTTGGACATATACTCCTAAAATATTAGGCCCATCGATGGCTGCAGATTTTCCAGAGATTGAAGCATTTACACGATATGATGAAGGCAATAAGTTCTTAACCACATTCGGGGATAAAAAATTAATTGCAAATACAGTATTTGTCGATCCCGGATTTTTTAAGATGTTCTCATTTCCCCTTGTCAAGGGATCTAATAATATTCAGTTTGACAACCCAAAAGGTCTTGTCCTAACCGAAAGTTATGCTAAGGCTTTATTTGGCGATGAGGATCCAATTGGCAAATCGGTTAAGATAGACTCCGTTAACCAAGTCGCTGTCCAAGCTATACTCAAAGATCTACCTACGAATTCAAGCTTCAAGTTTGAAATATTGCTCCCTCTAGCATATGCAAAAACAATTGGTTATGTGGATGACAACTGGAGCAATAACTCGATAAGCACTTATGTTTTATTAAAAGAAGGTGCCTCTTTAACAGCATTTAATAGCAAAATCAAAACTTACCTGAGAGATCATATCAATGCAAAAAATAAAGCGGAAGGCAGTCTGTCAGCTAGAAATACAGGTGAAATTTTTGCTTTTTCTTATCCAGATTCTTTCCTTTACAATAATGGTAAGGGCGGAAATTATACTTCAGGGCGCATTGACATCGTCAAGCTTTTTGCCTGGATCGGTATTTTTATATTGTTGGTTGCCAGCATCAATTTTATGAATTTAAGCACGGCACGTTCTGAGCGACGAGCGAAAGAAGTGGGGGTCCGAAAGGTAATTGGTGCAAATAAGGCAAGCTTAATGGTTCAATTTCTGACCGAAAGTATACTGATTAGTCTGATCGGAATGGTGCTGGCAACAGTATTTGTTTTTATTCTTCTACCTTTCTTTAATGAACTTGTCGAAAAACAACTCAGCCTTTCCTTATTGAACTTACAAACTTGGTTGTTTCTTATGGCCTTTGCATTAGTGACAGGCATATTAGCAGGTACTTATCCAGCCTTTTTCCTCTCCTCTTTTCAACCTATCAAGACACTGAAGGGAAAATTTGTGTCCAAGACAAGAGGACTTAGTATTCGTTCGATTTTAGTAGTTGTTCAATTTAGCCTGGCCATTATATTAATTATCGCCACAGTCATCGTTGCAAAACAGATACAATACACCAAACAGCGCGACCGTGGTTATAATGAAAATGGTCTACTCTATAGCAGTATCAAGGGTGACTTGGAAAAGAATTATAAAATCCTGCGGGACGAATTGTTAGCTAGCAATGCGGTTGTTTCGGTATCCAAGAATATGTCTCCATTGACAGATTCATATAGCAATGGTTGGGGGTATACCTTCGGTACACCGACTGAAGAAGACAAACGAATTTCTTACAACCGTTTTAGTACCGATGCAGATGCGGTAAAGAATCTTGGACTGACATTAATCCAAGGTCGAGATATTGACATCTATAAATTCGCTACCGACAGTACTGCCCTATTAGTAAACGAATCGGCTGTCAAAAGTCTACATCTCAAAAATCCGATTAACAGCATCGTTGATGGTGATGGTACAAAATGGACTGTAGTTGGTGTCATCAAAGATTTTATTGTAGGCTCACCATATGGCGATAATACGCCAATGATTATCATGGGACCTAAAACATGGTTTACAACAATTCATTATCGATTGAATACAAATCGCAATATCACAGAAAATTTGAAGACTATTGAATCAATCTTTAAGAAATTCAATCCAGATTATCCTTTTGAATATGAGTTCATTGACAAAACTTATGAAGAGAAATTTAAAGAAACAAAAGCAATAGGTACGCTTTCTATGGTATTTGCAGGATTGACCATCTTTATTTCCTGTCTCGGTCTATTGGCTTTGATCGCCTACATGGCCGAAACGCGAATGAAAGAAATTGCCGTGCGTAAAGTGCTTGGCGCGACTGTCGCGCAAGTAACCTCATTACTTTCATTAAATTTTATCAAACTTGTCATCGTCTCCATTTTTATTGCCACACCAATCGCTTGGTGGGCAATGGACAAATGGTTGCAAGATTATAGTTACCGCATCCAGATCCAATGGTATTATTTTGTTATTGCAGGGCTAATGGCAATTCTAATCAGCATGGCAACCATAAGTTACCAAGCCATTAAAGCAGCACTTAGCAATCCGGTGGATAGTTTAAGGGATGAATAATTGTTAAAATAGATAATAAAGATTAAAAACCCGATAGATGGCAAGCTGGATCTTTTTAAAACTCCTGTTTTTGCTATCTATTTATAACCAATTCGAGAACAATGCTTAAAAACTACTTTAAAATTGCTTGGCGGAACTTATGGAAAAGCAAAGGCTACTCCGCAATTAACCTCATTGGGCTTTCCATTGGCATGACCGCAGTATTGATTATCGGAATATGGACAAAAAACCAATTACAATTCGATAATTTTTACAGTAATCAGGAAAACTTATATAAGATCTGGATTAAAAGCCAAAATGATGAGGGAAAAATAGGCATGAATGAAATTACTTCTGGACGAGCAGCGCGCGCTCTTGTAGAAGACTATCCAGAAGTCGAACATGCTGCGCGTGTATATTGGAGTACTACTAGGCTGATATCATTTGATGACAAAAAAATCAAATCCAAAGGAAATGAAGTCGACCCAGATTTTATCCGGATGTTTGATTTCAAACTTCTTAAGGGAAATGGTGATCAAGCTTTACAGCAAACAAAAAATATTATTCTTACAGAAAGCTTGGCTAAAAGTATATTTGGTGACGTCGATCCATTGAATAAAACCATCATACTTGATAATAAGGAACCTTATCAGGTTTCTGCTGTTATGCAGGATCTTCCAAATAATACAAGTTTTGATTTCACCTACCTGATTCCTTTAGCCGATGCTAGCAAATATTCACCAAATTGGAATACAATTACATTCTCAAGCTACGTACAATTAAAGGCAGGGACCGATATTGACGCTTTTAATAAAAAGCTTGTCAACATAATTGAGAAAAAATCCAACAACGAGTTAAAAGGGTCTCTGTTGTTATATCCAATATCCAAAATGCACCTGTATTCAAAATTTGAACAGGGTATTCCGGTCGGCGGAAAAATTGACCAGGTTAAACTTGTTGCGGGGATTGGTTTATTAATTTTATTGATAGCCTGTATCAATTTTATCAATCTAAGTACGGCACGCAGCCAAAAAAGGGCTAAAGAGGTCGCTATACGAAAAGTTGTGGGGGCACAGCGTTTCAATCTCATTGCACAATTTCTGATAGAATCCCTATTATTGGCGATGATTTCAGGGGTACTTGCGATTACATTGGCTTTATTGACCCTTCCGCTATTCAATAAGCTATTTGATAAACCTTTGGTACTTCCACTGTCAGATCCAACAATCTGGTTCTCGTTGATCGGGTTTATTTCTCTAACAGGTATCCTGGCGGGACTATATCCTGCATTAGTACTATCGGCTTTCAAACCTATAAAATCACTGAAAATATTTGGCCCATCAAAAAAGATCCCCTTGAATTTCCGTGAATTATTGGTCATTTTTCAATTCGGTATTGCCATCATACTTATTATTGCTACGATTGTCGTCCGTAGGCAGATTGAATATGCGGGACAACGTGATGTTGGCTACAATACCGATCAACTTATCGAGATAGGGATGGAAGGTGATATGGGTAAAAATTACGAAGCGATCAAATCCGAACTAATCAACACTGGAGTTGCTACTGCCGTCACACGGACCGGATCTTCAATCACCAGCTTTGCTGGAAATGCTTGGGGTGGTTTTTCTTGGGAAGGTTCTACACCGGAACAGGAGAAAAAAATGGGCTTTGATCTAGGAAGAGCAGAAAATGATCTTGTCAAAACTCTCGGATTAAAACTCATCGCCGGTCGTGATATCGATTATCCAAGATTAGCTGCCGATAGTACTGCTGCGCTACTAAATGAAGCAGCTGTCAAAGAAATGAAGTTGGAAAATCCAATTGGAACTTATCTCAAGTGGGGAGACAACACCTATACCATCGTTGGAGTAATTAACGACTACATCAGTGGTTCGCCTTATAACCCGGTAAAACCGATGCTTATATACGCAAACAAGACAGCACTATATAATCTGGTTATCCGTACAAATCCCAACGCTTCCATGGGCGATCAACTCAAAAAAATCGAACGAATTATTAAAAAATTCAATCCCGCATATCCATTCGAGTATCAGTTTGTCGATCATAAATTTGCAACTAAATTCAAAGACCAACAACAAACTGCTCAGCTCGCGTTTATCTTTTCGGGGCTAGCAATCTTTATTTCCTGTCTGGGTCTATTTGGGCTAGCATCTTATATCGCTGAGTTGAGGACGAAAGAAATTGGTATTCGTAAAGTACTGGGCGCCTCAGTAAGTGGAATTACGGCTATGCTATCGAAAGATTTTGTCAAGCTTGTTATTATTTCCATTCTAATTGCTTCACCAATTGCATGGTGGGCAATGAACAAATGGCTACAGGATTTCTCGTATCGCATTGAGATACACTGGTGGATTTTTGCATTGGCAGGGATCGCCGCCTTGCTGGTGGCCTTCGTAACGGTAAGTTCACAAGCTATCAGAGCGGCAAATCTCAATCCGGTAAAAACATTAAGGGATGAATAATTACTTCAATAGAAACAACATGATCAAGACATACATCAAAGTCGCCTGGCGGAATTTACTTAAGAACAAAGCTTTTTCGGCAATTAATATCTTTGGGTTAGCCATCGGTATGGCTGGGGCCTTACTTATTGCCCTATGGTTGCAGAATATGTTGGGTACAGACCGTTTTCACGAAAAAAGTGATCGGCTTTACATTATCAGTAACCGCGATACCTATCAAGGCGAATTACAGGCATGGACAAATACGCCTAAGATCATGGGGCCAACACTGAAAAGTGATTTCCCCGAAATCGAAAGTTTTACGCGTATCGAGCAGGACGATAAATTTCTAACAAGCTATGGGGATAAAAATCTTGTTTCCAGTGCCAGTTTTGTCGATCCCGGATTCTTCAATATGTTCAGCTATCCATTGCTTAAAGGCGATAAAACCAATCCGCTTAAAGATGCAAACTCAGTTGTCATTACAGAAAAATATGCAAAAGCGCTGTTCGGTGATACTGATCCAATCGGAAAAACCATCAAAATAGAATCGAAATATTTAGTCACCGTCCAGGCGATTGTAAAAGATCCTTCCAGCTACAGTAGTATACAATTTGATTATCTGCTTTCATGGGAGCTGGCCAAGAAAATGGGCTTCGTAGATGAAAATTGGTCAAACAATTCAACCTATACTTACGTGCTGTTACGGGAAGGGACTACATTGGAAAACTTCAATGCTAAAATTAGACTTTTCAGCCAGAACCATATCAATGTAGGTGATAACGAAATCAAATCAACAAACGAAATCTTCGCATTTCCATACAAAGACACTTATCTCTACAACAAAAGCGAAAATGGTGCCTATACAGCCGGAAGGATCCAATTAGTTCATTTATTTACCTGGATCGGTGTTTTTATTTTGCTTGTTGCCTGTATCAACTTCATGAATCTCAGTACAGCCCGCTCCGAAAGAAGAGCCAAAGAGGTCGGCGTACGTAAAGTAGTCGGTGCACAAAGAAAAAGTCTTATTCTACAATTTATTATTGAGAGTATCCTGGTCAGTATTGGAGCAATGATACTCGCGCTCGTAGCCATCGTATTAGTTCTCCCAGCCTTCAATGATCTGGTTGAAAAAAACCTTACCATCTCTATTCTGTCCGGTGATACCTGGTTGTTCTTAATTGGCTTCACATTGTTGACTGGAGTATTAGCGGGAAGCTACCCTGCATTTTTTCTCTCCTCCTTTAAACCTCTGAAAACATTAAAAGGAAAATTAAACACCTACAGCAAAGGGATCAGTGTACGCTCTATCTTGGTTGTTGTCCAATTCAGCCTCGCAATTATCTTGGTCATAGCGACCGTCATCGTTTCGCAACAGATCCAGCATACCAAGGATCGCGATCGGGGTTATAACGACAATGGACTTGCTGCAACCCGATTTACGGGCAAACTTAACAGCGGAAAGATCTACCAGACTCTTCGAAATGAATTGTTGGCCAGCAATGCTGTGCTCTCGGTGACAAAAAATATGTCCCCTGTCACGGATCGCTACAGCAATGGCTGGGGCTTCTCCTGGCAGGGCAGTACAGAGAGCGATAAAAGAATCTCCTTTGACCGTTTCAGTACCGATGCCGATGCCGTGAAAACGCTGGGTTTTAAACTTGTTGCCGGACGAGATATAGATATATACAAATATCCAACAGACAGTAATGCCATGTTACTGTCTGAAACAGCCGTCAAACAGATGCGCTTGCAGCATCCCGTTGGGCAAACAATAAACGGTGACGGTCAGGACTGGATCGTCGTTGGAGTAATTAAAGATTTTATCACGGAATCTCCTTTTTCGGCAGGTTATCCAATGGTCGTCTTTGGGCCTAAATCCTGGTTTACAAATATCCACTATCGCTTAAATCCAAACAACAGCACTGCGGCGAATTTGAAAACCATCGAAGCCATCTTTAAAAAATTCAATCCGGAATATCCATTTGAGTATAAATTCATCGACGAAAATTTTGAAGCTAAATTTAAAGAAACGCAGTCTATCGGGACGATTTCAATGCTTTTTTCAGGTTTGACCATCTTTATTTCCTGTCTTGGTCTACTTGCTTTGATCGCATATATGGCCGAGACACGTATGAAAGAAATCGCGGTCCGCAAAGTACTCGGAGCAAGTTTGACACAGGTGACTTCATTGCTGTCAGTAGACTTTATTAAATTAGTGATTATTGCTATTCTGATCGCCTCACCAATCGCTTGGTGGATAATGGACAAATGGTTGCAGGATTATAGCTACCGCATCCAGATCCAATGGCATTATTTTGTGATTGCGGGGCTAATGGCGATATTAATCAGTATGGCAACCATAAGTTATCAAGCCATTAAGGCCGCACTTAGCAATCCGGTGAATAGTCTGAGGAATGAGTAAACAATATGAACAACCAATACGATCCCATTATGATAAAGAACAATCTAAAAATTGCGTGGCGGAATCTAAGAAGAAATTCTTCCACCTCGATCATTAATATCACCGGGTTAGCCTTGGGGATTGCGATCTGCTTACTGATAAGCCTATATGTCGCTGATGAGTTCAGTTTTGATCGGTTCAATACAAATGCGGATCGAATTGTACGTGTCGTCTTTCGGGGTACGGTACAAGGGGGAACGATGAATGAGGCACATGTCATGCCGTCTGTGGCAGCCACAATGAAAGCTGAATTAGCCGAAGTACAGGAAACAGCACGTTTGAGACAAGCTGGAGCACCCTTATTTACGGTTGGTGATAAAGTTTTTCGTGATGAACAGATGGCCTATGTGGATGCCGCTTTCTTTAAAATATTTACCTTACCGTTTATCAAAGGTGATGCTAATACCGCAGTGAAGATGCCTTACACCGCAGTAATATCTGAATCCATGGCACGTAAATATTTTGGAACGACAGATGTTCTAGGTCGGGATCTCGCCATAAAAGGTGATCAAAATATCCTAAAAATTACTGGGGTAATGAAGGATATTCCCAGAAACTCGCACTTCCATTTTGATATTTTTACCTCAATGACGGCACTGGAAGACTCCCGTTCAAACTCCTGGATGACATCCGAGTATTATACGTATGCGCTGCTCGCAGAAAATACCTCATTAAAAAGTCTAGAGAAAAACTTAGCGACATTATTTGACAAACATGTTGGCGCCCAGTTTATGGCAGGATTCGGAATGAGCTACGAGGATTACAAAAAATCAGGCAATACAATAGGTCTGTATTTACAGCCCCTGACCGATATTCATCTACACTCCAATTTTGGCTACGATCTAAGTCCATCGGGTGATATCCGATACATTTATATTTTTAGCGCTATCGCCCTGTTTATGCTATTGATCGCGACGATCAATTTTATGAACCTATCAACGGCGAGTGGTTTCCAGAGAAGTCGCGAAGTAGGTGTACGGAAAGTGCTAGGCGCTGACAAGCAAAGCCTGATCCGTCAGTTCCTCTCCGAAGGCATTCTGCTGACCTATCTGGCATTGTTTCTGGCAGTCGGCATTGTTTTACTTGCCCTTCCCCTATTTAATCAGTTATCAGGTAAATCTATAGCCATCCATCAGCTCAATTTTGCCAAAATAATCCCCCTCCTACTCGCATTCGGCTTATTGGTCGGTCTATTTTCGAGTACTTATTCTGCTTTATATCTAGCGGCATTCAACCCTTTGACCGTATTAAAAGGACGTTTGTTGCGATCTACAAAACGGTTCAATCTCAGGAGCAGCCTTGTGGTCTTCCAGTTTATTATTTCCGTGGGACTCATTTTCTGTACCGTAGTTGTCGTCCAACAACTCGATTATATGCGGAACATCAAATTAGGCTATGAAAAAGAAAATGTCATTGTGATCCAGAGTTGGCCATTGGGCGAAAACGAAAAAACGTATGTCAAGCAGTTATCTGAAGACAGCCGTATCAAGCATATCTCCCGCTCATCTTACCTACCCGCTGGAGAAACCAACAACAATAACTTCTTTGTCTATCCGGACGGAAATACGGAAAAATGGGTCAAGACACTACGTTATGATGTAGACGAGGAATACATTGCTGCAATGGGCATGCAGCTTCATGAGGGACGAAATTTTTCGAAAGCTTTTGGTAACGATACCTTATCCATTATTGTAAATGAAACCGCCGCAAAAGATCTGGGTTGGAAAGGAAAAAGCCTTGGCCGTACATTGACCAATAAGGATAATAAAACCTATCGTGTCGTGGGTGTTGTCAAAGATTTCCATTTTAAATCGCTACATGAACCCATCTCGCCCTTGGTCATGGTACTGGGCGACCAAGCTGGAAGTCTGATTGTCAAAACAGAGACAAAAGATACCGAGGCGCTGATTCAAAAGTTGAAAGCTGAATACGACGCTTTCCCTTCCGATATCCCATTCAACTATTCTTTCCTCGATGAGCGCTATGCCCAAACCTATCAGGCCGAAGTCAAAACAGGAAAATTGTTGAGCATATTCGCCGGACTGACGATTTTTGTCGCTTGTCTGGGTTTATTTGGATTAGCTATTTTTACGGCAAACCAGCGCCGGAAAGAAATAGGTATACGTAAGGTCATCGGCGCCTCTGTCCCCGGTATTACAGGGATGCTTTCGGCAGAATTTATAAAACTTGTCCTTATCGCTATCGTGATTTCTTCACCGATAGCCTGGTGGGCGATGTACAAATGGCTGGAAAATTTTGCTTACCGCATTGAAATACAATGGTGGATGTTTGCCGTTGCAGGGCTACTCGCCATACTGATCGCCTTGCTGACCGTTAGTTCGCAAGCCATCAAGGCCGCTCTAGCAAATCCGGTTGATAGCCTGCGGGAGGAATAATCTCCAATACGACAAAACGATGATATTGTAAACGCAACACAATAAAATTATGATTAAAACATATTTCAGATCAGCGCTACGTCAACTATTGAAACATAGCTACTATACCTTTTTAACAATTGCCGGTCTAGGTTTGGCAGTTGCATGTAGCTTATTTATCTATAGCTATAATAGCTTCCAGTATAGTTTTGATCAGTTTCATATCGATAAAGATCGCACCTTTCTAGTCGTACAGGATCTCAAACTAGAGCAGGTCGAACATAGCAAAGGGGGATCCTATGCCATGTACAACGCTATTTCACGTGAAATTCCACAAGTGGAACGAACAGCGTTGTATATGGATAATAAAGACCTGACGCTACGGGTAGCGGATCAATTGTATAAGACAGAGGGTAAAGCAGCGTTTGTTTCATCAGAATATTTCAGCACCTTAAATTTCCCTTGGCTGGAGGGATCCCCAAAAGATCTGGATCAGCCTAACACCGTCGCGTTGACCAAAACAATTGCCAAAACTTATTTTAATAACGATAATCCTTTAGGTAAAACGATCCTGGTCGATAGCAAATTCCCAGTAAAAGTTGTGGGAATTATCGATGACAGCAACAAAAATTCAGACTTCCGTTCAGAAATCTATTTTTCGCAAAGTTCCGTTGCTACTTTATGGCAGATCCCTCAAAACGATGGTTTTTTTAACAATTGGGGCTTTATCAACTCCAGTAATAATATCCTTGTCACCTTAAAAAACGCCGCCGATAAAAGTACCGTCGAGCAGACCATACATGCGCTTGTGGCCAAGTATTGGCACAAAGATGTACTACAGACATTCAGTTATAAACTCCTGCCCTTAACAAGTTACCATTTTGACACAGATTACGGAAAGGGAACACAACGTACACTGCTGAGTATCCTCGTCGCAATTGCTATCGGAGTCAGTATCATGGCTTTGGTCAATTACAGCAACATCACCTTTGCCAGACAAATGAACCGCAGTGTAGAAATGGGCGTCAGAAAGGTATTGGGTAGTTCCAAAAGACAGCTATATATTCAGTTTCTGATCGAAACCCTGATCCTGACCGCTGCTGCTATCATCTTCGCCTTAGTTTTATTGCTGATCTTTTCCAATTGGGCAAATCAGGCTCTTTTTCCTAATGAACCCATACAGATTGTCCATCCCCTGTCATTTATAGCGATCATTGGTGTCATCTGGATTTTAACGAGCCTATTGACTTCCGTCTATCCCCTCATTTTTGTCAACCGGATGAACATCCAGCAGGCACTGAAAAAGCTGACCATAGGCCCCTGGAGTTTTAGCCGCAAAACGCTTATTGTTTTTCAGAATGTGATCGCCATGATGCTGCTGATCGCTACTTTTGTGATTGTCTTACAGGTAAATCACCTCAAAAACACAGATATAGGGTTCAGCAGGGAGCAGGTTATCTTACTTCCGTTCACAAAAAAAATGATCCAATCAAAAGCGAAAATCGCTCATTTTATCAGTAATAGAACCGATATTCAATCCTATACTTTTAGCGATAATCCACCTTCATCTGAAAAGGTATGGGGCGGAACCATCCAGTTTGATAACAGAACGGAATGGGAAAAATGGCCCGCCCGATACGCTATTGGTGATTCTGCTTACATCAGCACATTCAACATCAAATTATTGGCAGGAAGAAATTTCAATGACAATACGCAGAAGCCAGAATTTCTGATCAATCAGAATATGGCTACCGCATTAGGCTTTAAAGATCCCAATGCTATTATCGGCAAGTCTTTAAACGCCGGTGGGCTGAATGAAGAACAAGCGGGAACAATTGTAGGTGTTGTTGCAGACTTTAGCACCAATTCGCTGAACGAACCCATCTCTCCTACAGTAATTGGGTATAACGAAACACGGTTAAAAAATGTAGCGATTAGATTGCAGGGAACCGATCATCAGCTGCTCGTGAAAGATCTGGAACAACAATGGAAAAACTGGTATCCTGATGAAGTGTTCCAATACAAATTCTATGATCAGCAGATTGCTCAGCTCTACAAAAAAGAAGCATTACTGGAAAAACTGATCTGGATCGCTGCTATCGTCGCGATAAGCATCAGTATGCTCGGTTTTCTGGGACTGCTCTCGATCAACATCCTGAAACGAACAAAAGAAATCGGAATCCGAAAAGTATTAGGTTCTTCGGTAACAGGTATTATCGTATTGTTGTCACAAGATTTCTTCAAATGGATAACAATCGCCTTTGTAGTTGCGACACCGCTGGCTTATTATTTTATGAACCGCTGGCTGGACAATTTTCCATTTCGGATCAGTATGGGCTGGTGGATTTTTGTATTGGCTTTCTGTGTTGGACTTATGTTAACGATTGCCGTGGTATCCCTACAATCTATAAAGGCTGCCACAGCCAATCCTGTTGATAGTTTAAGAGACGAATAAAAAGGAAACTGTCAAAGAAGGAATAGACCATCCTATGGATAGCTTAAGCTACACCAAGTTTACCTGTCCGATTATTCGCTATCCGTTCGGGAAATTGACGAGATCAAGGTGTTCACGGGTGTACAATAACTGTTCGAAATCGGACAGTCTATTCAGTAAAAACCATTTTAAAACACTAACAATCAATAAACTATACACTTGGCTAAGGATTTGTATTATCATACAAAAATTAGCGAAAACCGAAGCCTGCATTTAGTCTTTATGCAGTGACGGAAATAAACCTTAGACAAGTGACAATGACTTTTACAAACTTCAAGATTGCCTGGCGGAATATTCTAAAGAAAAAAATTCAAAACCTGATCAACCTGATCGGATTGACTCTTGGCATTACCTTTTTACTACTGGTGGGAGCCTATGTATGGGATGTTCAACAGGTAAATAGCAAGATCAAAAACATAGATCAGCAATTTTTATTACAGAGCAAGTATAAGAAAGAAGGATTTGGAATCAATTTGACCACGATCGGAGCACTACCCAAAGCCCTATATGAAGAATATCCAGATTTGGTGGCCAGCTATTATCGTATTGATGGATTGACAGGTATTATCGCCAATGGTGCAACGATCCATGAAGAAGGGATGGCTCTCGGTGATCCTAGCCTTTTGACCATGTTTGGTTTTGAGCTTTTAGCAGGCAATCCGAAGACAGCACTGAACAATCCCTTTTCTGTGGTGATCACTGAACAGGCCGCCTTAAAATATTTTGGAAACGTCGATGTTCTGGGAAAAACCCTGCAGATTAAAAATTTCAAAGGCGAAAAACATGATTTTGAAATTACTGCCGTTATAAAAACTGCTGTACAAAATGCGATCATGGATCTGACAAAGGATATGCATTCCGATATCTTCCTACCCATTGCCAACGAACAATACTTCGGCCGATCCATGGATAACTGGAATAATCCTTACATCGCAGGTTACCTCGAATTGAAAGCTGGTGTGACGACACAACAACTGGATGCGGCTATTCAAGCGCTGGTTCGTAAAAACACCGATCAGGAATTTGCCAGCCAATACAGCCCCGACCTAAAACCGTTGAAAAGCTATTATCTAGATGATAATCAAGGCGCTGTCCGCAAAATGATTCAGACCCTAATCTGGATAGCCATTTTTATCCTGGTCATGGCCATCATCAACTTTATCAATTTTAGTATTGCACAGCATATTACACGATTGAAGGAAATCGGTGTGCGCAAGATTATGGGTTCTTCCAGACTACAATTGGTAAGGCAATTGCTGACAGAATATATTCTTATCGTAGCTATTGCAGCTTTGGTCAGTTTGCCTATCTATAGTATAGTACGCCCACTATTTGCACATGTACTGATGCGCGAGCTGCCATCACTGATCAATTTACCGGGCTATTTTTTCGGTTTATTGGCCCTGTTGACCGTAGCGGTCGGTATACTGGCAGGATTATATCCGGCAATTAAACTGTCCAATATCAAGATACTCCCCTCTGTCAAAAATCAGTTCTCCGCATTGGGCGACAAGCAATTGGTTCGGAAAGTACTCTTATTCTTTCAGTTCGCTGTTGCGCTTCTCCTATTGGTCTGTACCCTGATTATCTCCAAACAGGTTCATCTATTTATAAACAGCAATTTAGGATACAACAAAGATTATCTATTGACAGTACAGGCACCAAGGGACTGGTCCGAAAATGGTATCCGGAAAATGGAGACCATCCGGCATGAGCTGCTACAGCAATCAGCGGTCAAGTCCGTGAGCCTTTCCTATGAGACACCCGGGCTATTAGGCTCAAATATGCAACCGGCTTTTGGCAATAATAATGATACAGAGGTACAGGTGCAACGGATTACCAGCGACAGTTACTTTCTGGAAACCTATGAAATTCCCCTATTGGCGGGCACCTTTTTACCGAAAAATGCGGTGACCGGGACCACAAATCGACCCGTTGTCATCAACAAAAAAGCCATGGAAGATTTCGGCATCAGTAATGCCCAAAATGCGATCGGTCAACAGATCGCACTAAACGATCCAAAAGATAAGATGACCATTGTGGGTGTCACCGACAACTTTGTCGCGAATTCTCTTCATCGGGCATCTCCGGCTATTGTCTGGACAGATATCCATGAGAGTTTCCAATACCGATACCTGAGTATCCGTTTAGAACCGGGCAAACTGTCCAGCGCGGTACAAGGACTGGAAAAGAAATGGAAAGAATTAATGCGTGATGCACCATTTAAATATCAATTTATGGATGACCGCATCAAAGGTTTATATGAAACGGAACTGCAACTGCATCGGGCAGCGCAGATTGCGAGTACTGTTTCACTTTTGATCGTTGTACTGGGGCTGACCGGCCTAATCTCTCTATCCATTCATCTCCGTAACAAGGAAGTAGGTATCCGCAAAGTACTGGGTGCCTCATTAGCACATTTGATGCTGTTATTTTCGAAGGAATACTATGGCATATTTCTGTTGGCGGTTTTGGTTACAGTCCCATCTAGCTATATGTTGATGCAACATTGGCTACAGAACTATATCATCCGAATAGAAATCAATGCATTTACCTACCTGTTGCCACTGGGCATACTACTGAGCGTACTTGGTCTACTGGTGGGCTTCATCGTATTTCGGGCCACCCGGTTTAATCCGGTCGAAAAATTAAGGGATGAATAATATCAAAACCAATCCATATAAACAGTATGATAAAGAACCATCTTAAAACCGCCTGGCGGACATTGATGCACAATCGTATCTATTCGCTATCAAACCTTGTTGGTTTAACCATTGCGTTGCTGGTATTTATGTTAATCAGTTCACTTGTCGTTGATGAGCTTTCTTACGACAGACAATGGAGCAACTCCAATGAGCTCTACCGAATGCGAATAGTGCCCAAAGAAACAAAGGAAGGTATCACAAACAATATTTCAGGAGCTCCCGAAGGTATCTCTGCAACATTAAAAGCTAATTTTCCAGAAGTACTTGGCTATACTTCAATCAATTCATTTTCACCAAAATTAACAATAAACAAGCGCTCAAAGCAGTTTACCGAAATGAATACGCTGGAGATCGACAGTGGTTTTTTCAATCTTTTTGACACAAAAATCATCGCAGGAAATCCGAAACAGGTTATTGCTGGCGCAAAAAACATTACATTGACAGTCTCCGCAGTACAAAAATACTTCGGCGGTAAAGACGTGCTCGGTAGCACATTCTACAATAAACCACAAGAAGGGGAACCCGAAGCCTATTATGTCAATGCCATTATTGAGGATATGCCCCATAATTCTTCCTTTCAAGCAGAAGCCCTCGTGTTGATGTCTAAGGTGAATGAATTCAATCCCGAAAAAAGCGGTTCGCTACAAAACCAAATTCTATTGCTCAAAAGCACAACTGATATTAACAGCTTTTCAACCAAAATAAACAAATGGTACAATGCACAGAAACTGAATGACTGGGCGAAAGGACACAATCTTTTCATTGAGCCCATCAAAGATATACACTTACAAAGTATTACAGGATGGGAGAACCCCATGCAAGATATCTATCTGCTGGAAGGAATAGCACTCTTGATCCTTGTATTGGTCAGTATCAATTACATCAACCTGAGCTTTGCCCATGCCTTAAAACGCACACAGCAGATAGGTATCCGCAAAGTATTGGGAGCAAGCCGAAAAAATCTGATCATGCAAATGGGCCTAGAAAGCACCATACTCTTTGCCGGCTCTTTTCTGATTGCATTTTTTGGTTATGTGCTTATCAGTCCTGCATTTGAACACTATTTAGAACATCCATTGACGATGAGCTACCAGCATTCTTTATTCATGTTTGTTGGACTACTAACCACTTGGATCGTTCTGGGCTGGCTTTGCAGTTTACCTACAGCCTTGTCACTATCAAAAACACAGCCGTCCCTGGAACTTCGGAAGCAGCTTTCCTTCTTTAGACTTCCGCTCAATATGGCATTTACTAAAGTACTGGTAGTTGTTCAGTTTGCCATTGCCATCGTCGTAGCGATCTGTATGATGTCCATGCGAGCGCAATTGCATTATTTGTACAACAAAGATCTTGGTTACGAACCTAAAAATCTTTTGGCTATCAATTATACCTCCTGGGAAGGAAAGGATCAGGCTTTCAAACAGGAGCTATTAAAAAATTCGTACATCACTTCAGTCAGCCTCACAGGCTGGACTCCCTTTAGTGGCAGTGTGGATTTTAAAACAGTAAAAGACCCCGATAATCCGAACGAAGAACTTCCCGTTGTATTTGTCTATGCGGATTATGATTATATCAAAACAATGGGCATAAAGCTCCTTGATGGCCGGCCTTTAAGCGCGGACTATGCGCTGGACAGACCGTTTACAGATTCGGTACACAACGGACACCCGGTATTTACAAACATGCTCATTTCCGAAGGCACCGCCCAGCGGCTATCTTTGAACCTCAATAAAAGCTCGGAGCCTCTAAAAAATACACCTGTGGGCATATTTAAAGAGTTTAACGGAACAAGTTTAAAGTTTCCGATCGGCCCTTTTGCGATTAAGGCACAAAAGGAATGGGAAGGAGGCTGCATGCTTATTCGCGTAGAAGAAGGCAAGAAAAAGGAAGCTTTAGCCTTGGTAAACAGTATCTGGAACAAATTTTTCCCTAACCGGATCGCGCAGATCAACTGGCAGGAAGATCAGGTACAGCATCAATATAACAAAGAGAAAAAACAGTACCAGCAACTGGCACTTTTTACAGGTTCCAGCATGCTGATTGCTATCTTAGGGATTGTAGCTATTGCCATTTATACGCTAGAACGACGGGTAAAGGAAATTGGTATCCGTAAAGTACTGGGGGCTTCGGTAAATACGATCACTTATATGATCTCCAGATCCTTTATCGTACTCCTGCTGATCGCGATTCTAATCGCTTTCCCGATAGCATGGTGGTTTACGCACAAGTGGCTGGAAAACTTCTACTACCATATTGATGTTCCGATCGCTCTATTTGTATTCACTGGAATGTTTATCGGTTTGATGACTTTAGCGATTATCGCTGTCCGGATCTTCCAGACAGCCCGTATCAATCCCGTCAATAGTTTACGGGACGAATAAGAAAAAATAAGCCGTAGGTTATCGAAGCTAAAAAGTGTATCTATTATTAACCTATTGGGAATGGAAGTTTATAATTGGTGTACCTACGGCTTAGGATCTTTGCAGCGATTTTTAGCTGTTCGCAGTGATAGCTAAAAATTGCTTATTTCTTTTTTTGTCGATTTTGCGTGAGCAGCTAAGACATAGCCTAATCCGTATCCAGTTTGATGACGAACAATACTCGTTTCCTCGCTACCTTGAAGTAATTCATCTAAAACGAGCATCAGATTTTTAGGCTGTATATATTTCTCGAGCTTCTCACAACACAAGTTGTGGATCTCATATGCAGTCCTTTCCTCACTAAAATATCCCTTATCAATTTGCTCATCTAAAAAAGCACTTATCTTTTTCACTTCTTCTGCTGTCGAATTTTTATAGTGATCAATATCATGACGAATGTCTATTAACTTAAATTCGATTACTTTTTGATCCTGCTCAACATCAATTTTATACATGTCGTAAATAACCCGGTCGGCTAATTTTGTCACATGTAATTCATACGCATTTTCCTGCGATGAAATATCTTCCCCAAGATGCATCATTGAATTAATACTATTTACAGCTAAAGCGCGGTGCATGACAACTACATCCTGAATAAAAATTTTTTTAATCCTGAACCTCTCGACTTTACTCATAAAATCCAATGGTTTCCCCATTAAAAAGGAAACTTCCACGGGCGACAGGTGTCGCGAAATACGCTGTAACAGCATGCGATAATATATCAGGATGTCTATCTCTTTCGCTTTTCTCCTGTATACTTTTGTTTGAATTTTATTTGCTTTCATAATTGGCACACTTAAATAGTATAGATTTTCAATACAAAGAAATAGAAAATAGTTCAAAAATAAAAACACTTGTATAAATAAAAATAACATTATATATATTTATCTATACAAAACGATGAAATATTAAGATAACACCATGACCAAACTAGGCGAATTTTTAGCGAAGAAGTCTGTAAATAAGTCTCAGATTGCCCGCAAAACAGGATTAAGTAAAGCTAGGATCAATGAATTAACGATGACCGAAACAGCTAAATTACGTTTAGATGAAATGTACTTGATTGCCCTGGCCATCGATACAGATCCGGCCAAAATGATGCTTGAACTCTGCGCACATCTCGAACTGAAAGAGATTGAGGAATAAAATACGTTCCCGGAAACCTTTAACAAGATGATCTGTGCGGTATTGGACGAAAAACTGTTCGATATCGTACAGGCATAAAATTCATTAACTAAATCAAAATGTTAAAAATCAGCAACTTAACAAAATGGCAATACAATTGACTTCAGTTTAAGGTCTTCATTGATCGGTCGATTACGGATCAATAAGATCTTAAAAACGTATTGTTATGATAGGAAATAGCCTTAAAATCGCTTGGCGGAACATGGCAAAAAATAAACTCTATTCTTTTATAAAGATCGGAGGATTTGCTTTTGGTATCGCAATCTGTATTCTTATCGTACTTTACATCAAGCAAGAGACGAGTTACAACAAATTTTATCCAGCGATGGATCGAATTTATCGTCTGGTGGTTCAGCTTCCGATCGAAGGTAAAATACAACGTTGGGTGTCACTTTCAGCACCCGTGGCCCCAACGCTTAAAGCTGAAATTCCTTCCATAGAACAAACAGGCCGAATACTTCCCAATCCTTTATTTGGTGCGGGCAGCAACCAGCTCTCCCTGAACGATAACCCGCAAAGCTTTTACGATGATGGCTTTGTGTATATTGATCAATCTATTCTGGACATGTTTCCGACACCTATGGTTTCAGGAAGACTTGCGCACGCATTGGATCAACCCAATACATTGGTCATTACGAAAAGTAAAGCGGAAAAATATTTCAAAACTGATCCTATCGGACAGACCATCTATCTGAACAATAACAAATCCAAGCTATATACCATTACTGGTGTCATCGAAGACATCCCACAAAATTCTACCCTGGCCGATTATAGCTTCTTTATCTCTCTTGCTGGGGAACCTTTTTACCCTGGCGAACAAAACCAATGGCTCAGCAATAATTACACGGTCTACGTTAAATTAAAACCACAGGTCAACATTGAACAAACAGAAAAAGAGATCTTAAAAAACTATAAAGAGCACTATCTGCCTGAATACAAAAAATCAGGCCGTAAGCTCAATCCTTTATTCGAGCAGGCAAAAATCAACTTACAAAATGCACTTGATATCCATTTAAAGTCTACGGATATTGATGATGATAAAGTCAGTACACTGAATCGAGGTGATATCCGCATGGTCTGGACATTTGCCACAGTAGCGTTATTTATTCTGCTGATTGCCTGTATCAACTTTATCAACCTGTCTACGGCCAATGCCGCTACACGGGCGAAAGAAATCGGTATCCGGAAAACAATTGGTTCGACAAGGTCATTATTGATCGCACAATTCTTGCTCGAAGCGATTTGTTATAGTGTATTATCTCTTTTCGTGGGACTATTGCTGAGTTGGACCTTGTTGCCTATATTCAACAATCTCGCCAATAAGTCCTTGACCATTCCCTGGACATCCCTATACTTTTTTCCTTCGTTATTGCTGGTGATAATTTTCATCGGCAGCTTGGCGGGAATCTATCCAGCATTGTATCTATCCCGATTTAAACCGATTGCTGCCTTGAAAAACAAGACCACCGGAGCCAAATCTTCCTTATTCAGAAATGGACTTGTCATTTTTCAGTTTGCAACTTCTATCATCCTCATTGTAAGCGCCCTGGTGACCAATCAACAGATACGCTATATCCTGGAAAAAGACCTCGGCTTCAAAAAGGAACAGGTGATTGTCCTGCGTGGCGTAGGTACATTGGGAAATCAGATCCCTAGCCTTAAGAATGAATTAAAATCCATTCCAAATGTCAGCTCAGTTTCCCTCGGTGATTTCCTCCCTGTTCCCATTGATGGTGCCAAAAGAAATGGTAATCCTTTTTGGAATGAAGGTAGACGAGAGATCGATATGGCGACACAGGGGCAGTTTTGGGAGATTGACCAGGATTATCTGGCTACGTTCGGATTACAATTGACCAAGGGCAGAAATTTCGATCCCAAAATGGCCACGGACAGTACCGCTGCAATCATCAACCAGAAATTGGCGGATGACCTGGGATTAAAAAATCCGATCGGAGCAAAAATAACCAATGGTAATACCTGGACAGTAGTTGGTGTCGTGGACAATTTTATTTTTGAGTCGCTGAAAGGTAAAGGGTACGCTGGTCTATGTATGGTACTGCGGGGTTATCCTTCACTCCTCTCGATTAAAGTTAAGCCCGAAAACCTACAGGAGACCCTGAACGGAATTAACACGGTATGGAATAAATTTTCACCTAATCAAAAAATCAATTACAGCTTTTTGGATGAGGGTTTTGCTTCCCTTTATCAAGATGTTGAACGGACGAAAAATATATTCAGCTGTTTTGCAATCGTCGCCATTTTTGTGGCAGCCCTTGGTCTCTTTGGACTGGCCACCTATGTGACACAACAGCGG